>Ga0315288_10000635_pt1 | contig 44145 bp, 70 predicted proteins | sample YL17G11_20_MG_FD_203454 | JGI IMG/M metagenome (GOLD analysis project Ga0315288, IMG submission 203454) | Sediment microbial communities from Yellowstone Lake, YNP, Wyoming, USA - YL17G11_20 | ecosystem: Environmental > Aquatic > Freshwater > Lake > Sediment | place: USA: Wyoming | collected... | reverse complement strand
TGGTTTTATGGAAAAAATATGGATAGCTCTTCGGACAGTATTTTCTTTTTTTTTTTTTTTTTTTTTTTTTTTTAATATAACACCAAGTAAACGGTACCTAAAATCTCCATAACTCCATAATTCCCTTGTGCCACAACAACTTAACTCCATAATTTTGTCCATAACCGTCCATAATTTCCATAATCCCCTATAAAATAGTTAAGTTACAACAATTACCGACGGACAGCGACGAGCTTCACAAACATTGAATTTATGCCAGCATAAAATAAAATAAAAAAATCCCTTGACAAAAATTAAAATTATGATATCATATAAATATAAATCACCGTCGAGAAAACCATAATTTTAAGGTAATTCGATTAAGGCAAAAATGAATATAAATTCAATCTTTAAAATTATCGTCAATATACCATTCAATTCACTAACGAATGGTATTTTTTATTGTATCCAAAACAAATGAAACTAGAACATAAACTGATATATCTAAATCAAGTGATGATGCCAAGATTAAAAGTGTATTGTAAAGAGGAGAGAAAAGTGGTGGTAAATTCATCATATTTATTTATTCCAGAAATAGTGAAGATGTATAGAAAGGAGATAAGAGATGTGGACAGCGGTTGTGGTTGTATTAGCAACTTTATTGGCAGGTGGTATAGTATATGCGGATTATGTGTTTAGGCATAGGAAGGATTTACTATAATGAAGAATGAGCATAAGAAAGTAGAAGTATTAGTATTACCAAAGTGTGACTTCTGTGGAGAGACAGCGCATTATGATGGAAGAACAAAAACAGGACAGTGGGGATATATGTGTTTAGGTTGCTTTGGCATACACGGAATTAGATTAGGGTTAGGTAGTGGACAAGAATTGGTGTTAAAAGAATGAGCGACTACTGGCATCCTACATACAAATGGCAACTCGTAGCTTGGTTTAAATGGAGATATCCACTCTATCCAGATTGGAAGTGGGAGAGGATGAGTAAGAGACAGTTATACGGAAAGTATAAGGAGGTGAGAGATGGGAGTAGTGAATACAGAAAAGAAACTAACAGGGAAGATACCATTCTACAGCATAATGCGAGATGATTGGGGATGGGTGAGGATGTGTGTGAAGCCAGACACAAGGAAGTGTGGTAAATGTATGTTTAGTAAGAAGTGCAAAGTGGAAGGAGAGTAGAAGATGCCTAAATCAGTATGCGTCAAATGTGAACAAGAACTAGAGTGTGAAAAGAATGGGGTGGTTGTGGTGGAGATGATGCATCAGAATACAGAGATATATAAATTGTGGGAAGCTGACCTCTGGAAGTGTGGTAAGTGCAAGGTAGAAGTGGTGCTAGGATTTGGAAATCAACCATATATGGAACATTATGAAGGGGATATACAAGCTACACTACAGAAATTGGTAGATGATGGAAGAGTGATAGTGTATGATAAGGAGGTGTGTGGTGCAGACAATATATAAGATTGTGGGAGGACAGGGAGGAAGATGTTCGTGTAATCATCATCTATCGAAAGGGAAGTGTTACTATTTGGTGGAGACGGGAAATAGGACATATACGATGTGTCAACAATGTGGGAAAGAACAGGGGTTGGAGAATTGGTGGGGAACGAAGAGGGAGATAACGGTGGAGGAGATGGAGAGGATGTGGTTTGGAGCGGAGCCAATAAAGGAGGTTGTATGCACAAGGTTGAGACAGTATACAAGAGAGTCAAGAAACTCTTCAACAAAAAGGGAAGAGATGTTGAAGGTTGCTGTAGAAGTATAGCGATACAGATGCATTTGAGGGAAGAGGATGTGATTGTGTTGATGGCGGGGAAGAGTGATAGGTGGTATAAGGAGTTGGGGTTTAATACTAAATGCCAGATATAACTAACAATGGTGAGGTTAAGAAGGAAGAGTGGTTAGTATACCAGAATGAGTTGGAGGTAGTGTTCAGTCTAATGGAAGATAGAGAGTTGATGAGGATACATGAGATGTTGGAGAAGATGATAGAGGAGAAGGTATATATAGAGAAAGAATTTCCTCTATCATGTGGGGAGATGAGGTCGATACAGCATAGTATTATGTTTTCATTTTGGATAAAGAAGAAGAAGGGAATTAGGATAGAATGTGGAGAGGTAGTGGTGTGTGAATTGGAGGAGAGTCCGTATTGGAAGAGGTATCAACCAAACTCGCACTTGATGGAGACGATAGAAGAAGATGAGTTAGATAATCCAGATAAGGAGAGGGATGTGGAGGAGAAAGAGGAAGGAGAGTTTGTATGAGTAATATAAAAGAGATGACGGTGGAAGAACTAAGGGCGGAAGTAGAACGAATAAGAGCAGAGAGGTCAGGGAAGGGGAGGGTGAGGAGAGCTGCATCTAAATCGAAGAGAATTGCGGGGCAGGTGAGTGATAAGAAGAAGGTGGAGGATGCGGAGAAGATAGAAGGTGCAGAATGGATATAGAGCAGAGATTAGCATTAGTGATTACGGATAAAGAGGTTAGGAAGTTGGTGGTGGATGTGCTAAAAGAGGTGTTAGAGAATGGACATGAGTTAGGTGGAATGGCAGACTATGGACATGGGTGGAATGATAGGGGGACGCAGATAAAGATGATAGTGAGGGAGATGATTGAGAGGTGGAAGGAATGAAAGCTAAAATTGGAGCCAGAAAGAAGCCAAAGGAAGTCGTAAGTTCAATAATTGAAATTACTAAACCAAAAACTGACACTCAACCAAAAGTGGATGCACGGTCATTATCTCTCCAGCAATATCATACAGCAGTAGAAGAGATGGGGAAGAAGATTACTAAATTTGCACTATCTCTATGTGAAGATAATTTATTGTCGGTAAAGATGGCGTTGATGCAGAGTGTGCAGAGTGTAGAGAGGAAGATTAGGGAGAATGAGAAAGAACATGGATTGAAGGAGAGCGGCTAATGGATAAAGTTAGAGCGGTGTTGGAAGGAATATATGAAGCAGGGCAGTATCACGATAAAGCAAAGTCTAATGAGAAGTATAAGCAGAAGGATATTAAGTCTGCCCACACCCAACTAGACGCACTCTATAAGGAATTTTATTTGGGGATGTTGCCGAGCGAAGAAGAAATAAAGAATATTGGTATTGATTTAGTAGATGAGTATTTTCCAAAAGGTGATTGTAAGGAAAGAGGTCAGGCAATAGTTTTATACGCTATGTTAATAATCAAATTCAACTCAGTGATTCAAGAGATAGAAAGGAGAATAAATGGGTAAAATATGTCCTATGATGAGCGAAATAATTAGAAGTAGGTTTAAAGGTGTAACAGAAAACACAGATGGTAACGAAGATTTGTGTAAGGTTAAATGTCTTGGCAAAGACTGTGCTTTATGGATAATTGAAATGGGAGATTCTAAAATTCCTATAGAAAGGTGCGGGTTGATAAAATGATAAGCAAAGAAAGAGTTGATTACTTATGTAAAGCTATAAGGGAATGCCAAATTCAAACTGGTGGAACTATACCACCGTATGAAAATTCTGGAGTTTATATTTTAAGTGCCATAATTACAGAAGCAGGACATTATGTTAGTAATTTAAAAATATTATACGCACCCACGGAACCAAGAATTACCTTATGTTTTGCGAAGTCAATTAAGTCAGATTTTGAAATGACAAGGATATTTGAGGATATTGCTAATGAGTATGTTTGGAAAGAAGGCGAGGTTTAATGAGTAAAAAAGTAATGAACCAACCCCACGAAAGGAAAACTAAGATGAGTAGACCCAAGTTTTTAGATTGCGTAATGACACCAGAGATTATTAGTCGCATTAGAGAAAATCAGGATTTCTATGATAAAGACCCCGAAGGTTATGAACGGCGGGAAAGACAAAGAGAAGAAGAAAGACAGCGAGAACAGGAAGAAGAGAATAGACAGAGGGAGGAAAACTAAATGGAACTAAAATATAAACTTGGAATGTTGTTTTGGGAAGTATTTCCGTGGTTAATAATAGGGTTAATGGTTCTGTTTCTTTTGTGTTTTGTATTTAGTATAGGTTATGTAATTTCCTACATAGATAAACACGGGCTAAAAAGCATAATTGAAAGAATTTGGATTGGAGGAAAACTAAATGGATAAGAGAGAGCAGATAGCAAGAACACTAGTAGAACAATTTAAGTTAGAGTTTTTTGATAAAAAAGAATTACTACAATTAGTAGATTGGTATAGAATTTCTGACCAAATCCTCGCCCTCTTTCCCGAACCTTTGGTGGGGGGGATAGAGAAAATAATTTATACAGAATTGAAAAGACAATACAAAGGCAGATTACCACCTAATCTAAGAATTAGTGATTTGGCCCTCGCCCTCTCTAAACTTCAGATTAAGGGGGAAGAGGAAGAAACAATCCAAAAGAGTCTTTGTGAAATCTGTAAAATTGTTAGAGATTGCACAGTCCGATTCTCAACAATGGGGATAGTAAATAAATGTGGATTATATCAACCCCACCCTGAAGTTAAGGGAGAAGGGAAAGACGATAAAGAAATATACCCTTGTGCTGATTGCGGAAAAATGAGAAGTAAGAATCAAGGCGGAACTACTTTCACAGTTTGCGAAGAATGTTGGGATAAACATTATAAGAAACCCCACCCTGAAGTTAAGGAGGAAGGGAAAGAGCACACATTTTTAGGTATTCCTATTAAAATTGATAAAACTATTCCAGAGCGTATGTGGTATTTAGTAAATGATAAATATTTTCCCCACCCCGAAAATGGGGGAGTGTGTAGCCATACTTATACCGCAGGACAGGTTAGTTATGGAAAAGAATATTGTATTTATTGTGGCAAAAGCAAACCTCTCCCACCAAAACCAGAGGGAGTGTGTGAATGTAATAAATCAGCAGTTTTAAAAATTGGGAATATTGTAGGGACTAAGTGTTTTAATTGTGGAAAAGAAATCAAACCTCTCCCACCCCAAGAAACAGAGAAGGTTGAGCCATTAAATGAACCTACTAAAGAAGTTAGAGAGTTTTTGTTAAGAACAGATACTAATTTAATTTTGATGTGGGATAAAATCAATCAATTATGTCGTGCCTTTAACTCGGCACAGGGGGAGGAGAGATGAGAGATAAAATAATATGTTTACTGGGTTTACTGATGGTGATTGATGGACTTTGGAGTTTAAAGACAGAACGAAACAAGCACGAGTGGTTGCTTGATATTGGGAGGTGGGTGAGGTTAGGGGTTGGGTTTATATTGATAGTTATATAAGAAAAAGAGGAGGGAAAGATGTCACCAAACTTTGATTTAGAAAAGAATATGTTTAATAGTAGTTGCATTTCTGACTACCAAGGGTGTCCGAGACTATTCTATTATAGTTGGATTAGGAAGTTGAAAGTGAAAGAGGTGAAGTTGAGTCTAGAGTTTGGAAGAGTGTTTCATGAAGTGTTGTTAGAGTGGTATAGGAGTGGAGATGTAGAAAAAGCAAGTGCGAAGTTTAGTCAACTTCCATCGTTGATAACTGTGGACTTGTTGACGAAGGAGTGGGGGGAGGCGGTATTCAAACAATATGTGGAGAGGTATAAGACGGAGATGGGGAAGACACTACATTTGGAGGTGAAGTTTAGAGTGGAAATAGGTGACCGTATCTATGCGGGAACAATGGATAGGATAGAGGATTGGGGAGGACAGATATATGTGGATGACCACAAGACATCAGCACGTCTTGAATTATCGGAGAGTAGTCACCGTCCTAGCCCTCAAATAGATGGGTATTGTTGGGCGTGTAGAGAGATTGTGGGGAGGTGTCATGGAGCGATTATAAATGGGATATCGACAGCGAAGAATCCGAAGGAGAGGTTTATTAGATTTCCTTCTACTAGATTGGAGAAGGAGATGGATGGGTGGAAGGAGGTATTTAGTGACACAACAAATGAGATAATGAGAGATGTGGAGAGGAAACATTTTCGAAAGCATTACACTCAATGTAACAGATGGGGGAAGTGTAAGTACTGGGAGTTGTGCGTGTATGGAGAAGATGAGAGGTTTATAGAACAGAATTTTACAGTAGATAAAAAAGAGGTAGAAGATGCCATTTGATTTAGCTCTCGCGTTAGTGGTGGTGGTTATGTTTCTATTTGGGGTGGCGTGTGGAAGAGGGGGAGGTGGAGATAGTGGGACGCAAAGTAGTTAAAAGAACTAATTGGACGATATTTAGGATAAAGGGAGCTATAGCATTGTTAGAGGAATTAAAAACTACTTCCCTTATCCAGAGTGATATAGGAATAGGTATAGCGATATTAGAAGGTTTAATTAAACAATTGAAAGGGAGGAAGAGTGGAGAACGCTAAAGATATTGTGGCAGCTAATATGAAGTTGAATGTCCTCATTTATGGGAAGAGTGGGACGGGAAAAACTACTTTTGCAAACTGTTTCCCCCACCCTTTTACCTTCGACTTCGATAAGGGGATGTTGAGTCAGAGAGGGAAGGATGTGGAGTTTGAGACGTATAAGGGAGCAAATGCGTATGCGGAGTTTGAGGTGAAGTTTAAGGAGTTGGAACAGAATTGTCCATACGACACCATCATTTTAGACTCGGTGACGACGTTGGAAGAGTATTGTATGGATAGGGCGTTGATGGCGAATAGGAGGGTGATGCCGACGATGAATGAGTGGAATGTGTTGATTGCGGACCTCAAAGATTTGTTTATGAGGGCGACGAAGATGAGTAAGCATCTGGTGGTGATTGCGCATGAGCAAATGATACAAGACGAAATCACAGGTGAAGTTATGGTTAGACCACAGATTGTGGGAAAGAAGTTACCGGCACAACTTCCCCTCTGGTTTGATGAGGTTTTTCGCACTCAAATTAGCAGAACGAAAGATGGAATACCATTATACAGTCTGCTAACAGTAGGTGACTTAAAGTACACTGCAAAATCTCGTTTAAATTGTCTTCCACCTATTTTGGATTGGTCTAAAGATGGCAAGATGTTAAACGCATTTGATATGATTATGTCTAAAGTGAAGGAGATAAAAGTATGACAGAATCTGATTTAGGTTGGTTAGCAGGAATTATTGATGGAGAGGGAACTATTACTCTTTGTGAAGTTCATAAATATGATAGAGAAAAAATAGGATATAGTGTGAATGTATGTGTTAGTTCTACAGACACTAAAATTGCTTATCATACAATGGATTTAATGAAAGAGATGAATATCCAACCTGCTATTCAAATACTAAAAAGAGATATTGCGTCTAACCACAAAGATGCATATCAAGTTAGGATAACTAACTATTTCGAGATAGAAATTTATTTAAGAATGATACAAAAGTATTTAGTAGGCAAACAAGAACAAGCATATTGGATGTTAGAATATATTAAACAAAGAGAGTTAGAAGGGAAGAACCAACCAATTGGTGACTTAAGTAGAACAATTGCTAACAAGATAAGAAGTTTAAATACTAAAGGAAAGGTGGTAACTGGAAAAGATGTTAAATAACTACTGTCCAGAATGTTCGGTATTATGTGGTGAGAAGTTCTGTTGGAGATGTGGGAAGAAGAGTATAAATGGTATGTTGATGTGTCCACATTGTGAGAATGAAGTGAGTATTATAGGAAAGTTTTGTGGTTTTTGTGGGAAGCCGATACAAGAGGAGATTAAAGAACATATACAAAGGGAGAGAGGAGGTGGGACAGGCAAAGAAAGTAACGAATAGGAAGTGAGTGTAGTTAACCAGTGGTGTAAAAAGGAGAGACAAAATGTTGATAGATGCACAGCTTCATGATTTTGAAGACTTTTCACCCGTACCACCCGCGATATATACATTCGCGATTAAGACACCGATGGAGATTGTGCCGTTAGTGAATGAGAAGACGGATATTGGAGGGAGTGCGTTCACGTTCATCATTCGACCTGAGATTGTGGGAGGGGAACAGGGGGGAAAGACGGTGAGGAGACAGTTTAGTAATAAGACGAAGGCGACACGTTACTTTCTAAAATCGTTTCTGGATAAGATAGGGGTGAATATTAGTGGGAGTGGACAGTTCACTAGTGAGAACCTATTAGGGAGACAGTTTAAAGGGGCGGTGACGGAGAGGTCGTATTTGGATAAGAATGATGGGAGTACGAAGAAAGCTAGCGATATTGATACAGAAAGTATTGTGGCTCTGTAAGAGTAAGAAAGTTAGTAATTTCAATAATTGAAATTACAACATTCAGTAATGGGGAAGCTCGCATGTCGGTTGCGTGTAGCAGAAGACGAAGGTTCAACTCCTTCCTTCCCCATCACTAAAATAAAATAGGAGAAGATATGAAAGTTAAACTGAGAAAGTTGTGGGATAGTCAAAAAGCGATAATGAAGGTGGCGAGTAAAGATTTACCTATCAAATTAGCGTATTGGGTGGGGAGAGATGTGGATAGGGTGGAGAGGGAGTTGAGAGATATAAATAAGAGTAGAGTAGAGTTGGTGAAGAAGTTTGGAAAAGAGGATGAGAAGAAGAAGACGTGGACGGTGACGCCAGAAAATGCGGAGGTGTTTGAAAAGGAGTTTGAGGCATTTTTGGAGACGGAAGTGGAAGTAGATATAAAACAGTTTGAGATAGAAGAGTTTTCTTCTATCCAACTATCTGGAGAAGAATGCAACGCAATCAACTTTATGTTAAAACAAGGAGAGATATGAGAGTTAGAGTAGACCAGGTGAAGATAGCAGCGGAGAGGTTTAGGGATGATTATGGAGAGATAGAGGAGTTGGCTGTCTCAATTCAGAGGTATGGATTACTCCATCCAATTGTGGTGGATAATGAGTTGAATTTGATTGCGGGGGAGAGGAGGTTAAAAGCGCATCGACTTCTGGGGATTACGGAGATTGAGGTGAAGCAGTTGAAGGAGATGACGGAACTTGAGAAGAGGGAGATTGAGATAGAGGAGAATTTAAAGAGGAAGGATTTTACGTGGCAAGAAGAAGTTAAAGCGAAGAATGAGATAGACAAGATAAAGAGGGAGTTGTATGGAAGTGCAATTAAAGGACATGGTGGGGGGTGGTCGATACGAGACACAGCTGATAGTGTTGGTGATTCTATTGGTACTGTTAGCCGTGATTTGCGACTTGCGAGAGCGATAGAAGAGTTTCCAGATATTGGACGAGAGGCAAGTAAGGATGCAGCATGGAAGAGATTTCAGAAGATGAAGGAGAGGTTGTATACGGATGAGTTAGCGGAGAGGGTGAAGATAGAGATAGATACGAAGTGTATAGTGTGTGGGAATAATGAGGTGGAGATGAGGAAGTTGAAGTCGAACAGTGTTGACCTTGTGTTTACTGACCCTCAGTATGCAATCAATTTGGATAAAGACTTTAAATCTATTGATGCGTGGGCGGGGAAGGTGTATCAACAAGATGATGAGGTAGAGAGGGTGATGAATAATATATCTATTGTTGTGAGAGAGTGTTATAGAGTGTTGAAGGATGACCGTCACATGTATATTTGGTTTGGTATTCAACATTATGAGTATTTGTTGAAGATGTTGAGGGATACGGGATTTAATGTTAATCCTGTTCCTTGTATCTGGCATAAGAGTGGGGGAGGAGGAGCGGGAGGAAGTGAATATGCATATGCGTCGAATTATGAGGCATTCTTCTTCTGTATGAAAGGGAGACGTCCATTAAATAAGTTGGGTCAATCAAATGTGTGGTTGGAGCCGAGAGTGGCTCCTCAAAGGAAGGTGCATCCTACTGAGAAGCCAAGGATGATGATAAGGAAGATGATAGAGCAGAGTAGTCAAGCGGGAGAGTTGGTGATAGACCCGTATGGAGGGTCGTTCTCAACTTTGATTAGCGCATTGGAGATGAAAAGGAATGGGTGGAGTTGTGATATAGATAAGGAATACTGCAATCAAGGGGTGTTGAGGTTGGAAGCGTTGAAGAAAGGGGAGGAAGAGGTGGTAGAGGATGTGGTGTAAATACATCTTTCAATGGATGGTGGTGGGAGTGTTTGTTGGAGCTAGCCTTGTATCATTTATATATAAGGAGCCAGCAAAGGGTTACTTCTATTTGTTATCTGCGTTAATTAACTGGAATGTGATGTGGTTGAAAGGATAGGGTGAGATGAGAACGATAAAGAAGTATGAATTAGTAAGAGGAGAGAATAAGATATCTACACCAAATTTATCGGAGGTGGTGTGTGCAACAGATGAGGGTGGGAAGATATGGGTGTGGATGGAGGTGGAGACGGAGAATGTAGAGAGGGTGATGAGGGCGTTCTTTGTGATGGGGTGTGAAGATGAGGTGGGGGAGGGGATGAGTATAGCGTTTATAGGGTGGGGACATACACCATCAGGGGAGGTTGTGATTATATACGAGATATTGTAGATAGAGAGGAGTTAGAGAGTGGTAGAATTTGATGGACCTAAGAACGCGAAGATATATATATGCGGGGAGGCGCCAGGTTCGACGGAGGAGATGGAGGGGAAGCCGTTTTGTGGGGGAGCGGGACGTCTCCTCAATCGACTTCTTATGGAAGCTGGATTGGTGAGGGGAGAGTGTAGAGTAGGGAATGTGATGAGGGTGAGACCGCCTAATAATGATTTCTCTCATTTTTATGTGGATAGACAGAAACATATACCTAAACAAGAGTTGGTTGATGGGATAGAGTATTTAAAGGAGGATATTAGGAGATGTAATCCTAATGTGGTAGTAGCGTTAGGGAATGAGGCACTGAGGGCGTTGACTGGAGAGAGAGGGATTACGAACTGGAGAGGGTCCATCTTATTCAATAAGGAGATAGGGTGTAAGATTATTCCTACCATTCATCCAGCAGCCTTACTCAGAAGTTGGAATAATATACCGCTAGTGATGTTTGATTTTAAGAGGATTAGGGAGGAGAGTAAGTCACCTGAATATTCATTGAGGAATAGGGAGTTTATTCTTCGTCCTCTATACGAGACATTGATGTATGAGTTGAGTAGACTAAAGAAGGTGAAGAAGATAAGCTTCGATGTGGAGACGGATGAGGATGGACATATAACTGTAATAGCACTTGCACCAGACCCTTGGCATGCACTATCTATTCCTTTCACGAATTCGAGTGGCGCACCGTATTGGAGACTAGAGGAGGAGATAGAGATATGGAAGCAAGTGAAAGAGATTATGGAAGATGAGGAGATAGGGAAGATTGCACAAAATGCGCAATTCGACATTATTATGATGCTCATCAATCCATATCACACGCATGTGAAGGGATTAGTATTCGACACGATGTGTGGACATCATACTGTGTATCCAGAGATGGCAGCGAGTGAGGAGGAAAGTCCGGGAGGGAAGAGGAAGCACTCCATTGGAGGGGGGAAGTCATTAGGTCTACTCTGTTCGATATATACTAGACAGCCGTATTATAAACATTGGGGAAAGAGTGGGACGGATGAAATCTTCTGGAGATATAACTGTATGGACGCCTGTGTGACGTATGAGTGTGCAGATGTGATAGAGAAGGAGATGAAGGAGTTTGGAGTCTTCGGCTTTTATTATAAGTTAGTGCATCCACTCATTCCAATATTACTAGAGATGCAGATGAGGGGAGTCCTTATCGACCAATCTGTTCGAATGTCGGCGATGGAGATGTATGAGAAAGAGACGGTAGAGTTGGAAGAGAAGTTGTCAGGAGCGGTAGGGAGGATAGTTAACGTGATGAGTCCGAAACAGTTGAAGGATTTACTGTATGTTGAGCTTAATCTACCTCCACAATATAAGAAAGGGACGACGCAGTTAACTACAAATGAGGAAGCACTTGAGAATTTGGCGAATAAGTTTAATTCTCCTATATTCGACCTCATCCTTGGGATTAGACAGAATAGGAAGTTGATAGGAACGTATCTAAACGATGCGGGAGGGGATGATGGAAGGATGAGATGTTCGTATGTGATTGGAGGGACTGAGACAGGTAGACTGTCTAGTAGACAATCTGTTTTCAGAAGTGGAACTAATCTTCAGAATATACCGCCAGGAGTGTGTAGAAGAATGTTTGTAGCGGATGAGGGGAAGGTTTTTATTGAAGCTGACTTATCACAGGCGGAGGCGAGAGTGGTTGCATATCTATCAGAAGAAGAGAGGATGATAGAGATATTCGAGAAGGGGGGAGATATACATCAATTAACGGCGGACTCATTACCAACATCGTTTATGCCGAGTGGTTCTGCTTATGAGAATGTCCCTAATCCGAGGAGATTGTTTGCGAAGAAGCATGTTCATGCGTTTAACTATGGAGAAGGAGAGTGGACATTTGCAAGGAGAGCGCAGATAGATAGAAAGACAGCAGGAGCCATTAGAGATAGGTACTTCGATATGTTTCCGCGGATAAAGGCGTGGCATCTCTCTATCCAATCTCGTCTGGGAAAGAGTAGAACAATGACTACTCCTATGGGGAGGAAGAGGACATTCTTTGGACTTTGGGGGGACCAACTCTTTAGGAAGGCGTATGCATTCGTTCCACAGTCGACTGTTGCTGATGTCCTAAACTTAGCATTGATTAGATTGGATAGTCTAACAAACTCTGGGAAGTACACAACATTTGCAAAGCCTGAACCTATGTTGCAGATACACGATGCATTCGTTGTACAGTGTGGTAATGACATTACTAGTATAGACCAAACTATTCTAATTATTAGAGAAGTATTCAACATCCCTATCTATATAAATGGGAAGACACTGACTATGCCAATAGATATTAAAGTAGGGAAGAATTGGGATGAGATGGAGAAGATTAAATGAAAGCACACTTAAGAAAAACAATGCGTTGGAAACATACACATGTAGGTCGTCCATCTTGGAAGTGGTATGGAGGGAATAGAGAAATAAAGTATTGGCAATGTGTTAAGTGTGGAGCGTTTAAGTGCTGGAATTCATTGAAATATATAAGTAGTGTATACACACGAAGTTTTAGACGGCATCAAAGAAAAATAATAAGTAGTATTTGGCAGTCAACTCCTTTATCTACACTATTAAAAAAGAAATAGGAGACATCTATGGCTAATGGGAACGGGAAGAATGGTAAACGTCTCTTAGATGATTGGTTGACAGCATACGCTGATTACACTCAAGAGACAGAGTCCCCTAGTCTGTTCCACTTTTGGGTAGGAACGTCGGTGATTGCGAGTGCGCTAGAGAGGAAGTGTTGGATACATAGAGGATATTATACATTATATCCTAATTTGTATGTAGTGTTGATAGGGGCGAGTGCGAGGGTGAGGAAGACGACAGCGATTGGGATTGGGTATGAAGTCTTTAGAGAGACGATGGGAGAGGATGTGGTGATAGTTAGTCAGAAGGTGACACCAGAAGCTATCATTTCACTATTCGTTGATGGATATAAGACGAAGGGAGTATCAGGTGGAGTCATTGTGTGTGATGAGTTGGGAGTGTTTTTGGGAGGGCAAGCGAAAAATATGGACCTCATGCAACTGTTGACGAAGTGGTATGATTGTCCGAAGCATTTCGAGTATCATACAATGATGAGGGGGAAAGAGGTGATGAATTGTGTGTATTGTAATATGATTGCGGGCACGACACCACAATGGTTGAAGGATAGTATGCCTCCTCACGCCGTTGGTGGAGGATTTACGAGTCGTATTATTTTCGTGTATCAAGATAAACCTGAGAAACTTATTGCATTTCCTGAACTGACTCCAGAGATGGTGGTGTTGAAAGGGAAGTTAATACATGATTTGAAGGTTATATCTAAGTTGGGAGGACAGTTTAAGTTAACGGATAAGGCGAAGGAGTGGTATGAAGGGTGGTATACGACAGTGTTCAAACCTGAGACGACACCATACGCATCTCTCGATGGATACTTTGGACGCAAACACGACACATTGTTGAAGGTGGCAATAAGTCTGTCGGTATCTAAATCGAATAGTTTAGTGGTGGATGAGATTGAGTTGAAGATGGCACTGAGGGCGTTGAATAAGAATGAGCAATACTTACCAGACACACTCCGCCTAATACAGATGACGGATGTAGGGGAGAATATGGAGAAGGTGTATAGGACGATATGTAGGAAGGAGGAGATTGATTTTGTCTCACTCTCTCGCCAACTTAGTTACTGTTTGAACAGTAAGATGTTGGAAGAAGTGTTGATGGATTTGGTGGCGGGAGATAGGGTGGTGCAGTATGTGAAAGAGGGGAAGAGGTGGTATAAGATGAAAGGAGGACAGTGATGAGTTAGTTTTGGATAGGGTTTTGTATAGCGATGGGGTTGATTTTGGGAGGGTTTGTAACAATAGTGGGGATAATGTATTTGGTGGATAGTGTAGAGTGGGTGTGGTTTAAATGCGAGAGGAGAAAGAGAGATGCAACTCAACGATTGTAAGGAGTGTGAACACTTTAGTCAGTGTTATGATAGAGTGAGTAATGTGGATACGTTGGAGAAGGCGTTGGTGGCGTATATGAGTGCGTTGTGGCGGAGAGATTTATGTGTGAACAACGAGAAGAGGGCGTGGAGAGAGAAGAGGGTGTAAGTTCAATTATTGAAATTACTAACTTTAACGAAAGGATAGTAAGATGATGCAAATCATTCTATATGATGATTGGTTGGGTAAAGCGAAGGAGAAGGTGTGGGATGGAAAGAGGAGAGTTCAGAGAATGAGTAATACACAAATAAAGGAATTGATGAGGTTGTGTGTGACAGCAGTCAATACTGAATTTTTATTAGATGGGATTAAGTATCAAATTAAATAACCCCACTCCAATAACTTCTTCTCTTCGATAGAGATACGAGTGGTGGGGTCGACTCTATACTGGACATTGTCAATGTCTAGATTGGAGATGGTCTTCATCACTCGTTTCTTTGCTTCCCCCACATCTCTCCCTCTAGCACTTACGAACATCAACTTCCCATCCCTACCTCCACTTTCATATACATCTCCATTTTTCTGCATATCCATCATATAGAGGTGACGGAGGTTGGACGGACTAACTCCCTTCACTAATGTCTTTACACATCCATTGGAAGGAGATGGGAAGGGGGGGACAGAGAGGAGGAGAGAGAGGGCATAGTCCGTGGTGAATTCGCCATCACTTTTTCTTGCATTTGATACAGCTAATAGTAGTTCGACAACTGAACCTTTATATAATTCGAGAAGAGAGGAGAGGTAGAGGGTGGAGGTTGTGAAGGAGATAGCATACAATTTACTTTTCGTTACTATAGATGATAGAGAAAGGATACCTCGGAATTTAGATTTCTTCAACAATCTCTCCATCTTCCCCACCCCATTCTCCACCAACTCTGTATGTAAGTGAGGACAAGAGATGATGTTGCTGGCAGAGTCAATAAGGGGGCCGAGAGAGGAAGTCATGAAGCGGTCTTCATTCCATACCACGAATGAGGAGATGGAAGAGAGTCCATTCCACCACACTCCACATTCCAGTTTAACTCCCTCTTCCCCTTTCCACCTCTCTATCCCTACCCTCTTCATCACCTCTCTCGCATAACTTTCGTTACTGCAGAGAGAGTCGGTCCAGTGGGAACTACCAAACACACTTACCCCTTGTTCTTTAATGTAATCCGCTACTTTCCCCATCCCCTCCCCATCCACCACCACTAGGTCTGGTTTGGTTTCGGTTAAGAGTTGATGGATATTAGATGCGACACATTCCTCTCTCTGGTTTAGGAGATGTTTAGAGAATGCTACCTTCTCCACTATTCCATTTCCTAGGAAGGATGCGGACTCGTCTTCGGTGTAGAAGAGAATGGAGTATCCTTCACTGAGGCATCGCATAGCTAGTCCTAAACTATCCCCTATTCTTGATATGAATAATAGTGTCATCGTATTCCTTTCATGTCCTTCACGACATTGTCTAATGTGTTTTTAATAGACTTGAATTCCTCTTCTCTCCCATTCCTCTTCGCATTCGCTGCTCCCATCGTCAACTCTTTTATATCCCCCATCGTCTTAGTCAATGCACGTCTTCGTAAATCTTTTAAATCACTTTTATATACAGTAGAGAGGGTAGATGCAAATGCCCATTCCGCTGGTGTTAATGGTAGTTTGTTTTTCTTCTTCGTCACCAATCCATCCAATTCTCTTGTGATACGTGCACCTGGAGAGACGGTGGTGAGGAGGTGACGGATGCGGACAGGGATGTCGGCACCAAGGAAGGGAGCGTTCTCTCCCTTATATCGTTGAATAGGTTGGTCGAAGTAGATGTCTTTATTGAAAGCTTGTTGTGCTGGTTCCTTCACGAAGGGGGAGAGTAAATCAAAGAGGATGTCTTGAGGTCGTGCTATCTTTGCTAAATCAGCTGCTGGTAATATCCCCTCGAGAGGGATGTAGGTGACGGTGTCTATGGTTCGTTGTAGTTCGAGAGGGAGACGTTGGTAGAGGTTGTTGTTAGTATATTTAAGTCTAAGTAGGTCGATAGGTTCTCGGTTACGGATGGGGATGGCGAGAGGTGCAAACTTCTCAGGAGTCTTCAACAGGGACTCTAACTGGAGGGGAATGTTTTTTCTAGTCCAAGTATAGAAAGGCATGAGTCGTTTCATAACTGTCCTCTCAAAATGAGTGAGGTCACCATAGTCGAATAGATACTTTTTCACGGAGAGAGCTGCCTCTTCCACCGACTTCCCTCTCCCTACTACTCTATCCATAAAATGTGCTAACCTTGCATTATTCTCAATAGTACGTCCCACTAACATTCCTCTTCCACTAATCCCCCCCTTCCCTCCCATCGCTTGACGTATCGATAAGTCGATGTCGCTTGCATACCATCCATGTTCGAGGACTCCTAGGCGTTCAGCATCGAGTATCAGTTTGTTTGCATCCTCTATCGATATCCCCAACGTCCTCAACCCTTTTCGTGCAAGGTCTCCATAATAGGGGATGTTACCATACTTGCGATAAGCTTGAAGAGCACTTGCTTTAGGGTAGTATTCGACGGAGACGTCAGCTAAGAAGTTGTTCCACATATTCCCCACCATATTTCGGAGATGATATTTAGGAAACACAGCTAATTGCCATCTCTTCCATACGTTCTGTACTTGGTCAAAGTGTTTCACAAAACTATCCCATACCTCAGGTCGATAACTTGGGTTCATGTAGTATTCACTAGCTCTCCCTATCTCTGCCGCCACCTCATTAGGGAACACCAGTCCCTTAAGAGAGGGGTTGAGTTTGATAACATTCTCTGGGAGTTGGATGTAGGTGGAGGGGGCATCAGCGATGGGGAGACCGAACTTCTCTCCTGTCTCCCTCAAGAATTCGGCAGAGGTGATTGCTTTCGCTCCTCTTGTTCCTCTCACTGCAGAGATGTAGGAAGGGTCGGTGAGGAAGAATTGTTCAAGCGTCTTCCCTTCTAAAGATTTCAGTCCAAACCCATTCACAAACGAATTAAACTCATCTAATGTGAAGTCTTCTGTCCTCCTCTTCAACGCGTTCATCATCTGGGGAGTCCATAATTTAGTGCGTCCAATTCTCATACTTAATAGTATCTTCTTTGCATCATCAGTCGTAATTCGAGGGAAGTATCCAAACTCTCTCTTCGCCCTCTCTATTGTCAACTGTTTCAGTAGTTTACGCGACTCTCCTGTTGGTATACCAATAGGGGTGTGTGGAAGTTTACCTACCTTCTCTTCCGCAGCCATAATCTGTTTAGCTAACGACACTCCCCTCCCTCCTAAGTTGACCTCTATATCGGCTGAGAGGAGTTTGGAAATGTCATCAATCTGTTTAATGTAGAGACTGCCTTTAGCTAGTTCGGGAATGTCTTGGAGACGGTCAGCCATCTCACTATGCAAGTACCAGAACTGATTCTCGAGTTTACTCAGTTGTTTGTCTATTTCGATGAGAGGTTTGGTCGATTGTGATTGGAGGTCGGAGAGATTCTGTTCGAGAAGACGCTTTCGATTGAGGAGACCTTGGACGGATTTGTTGGGAGGTCTAATGCCTTTTTCTACTACTACACCTGTGGGTTGGGAGAGTTTGGGGTTGTATTGTTCTGTAAGTTGTTTATTTAAGGCTGTAATGTCTGTTTTATCCATATTTGACTTGTCTACATAGACAACTGGAACTTTCTTTATTCCTAAATCTTCCGCTATTGTTAATCTTGTGTGTCCATCTAAAACCATTCCACTTTCTTTATCTATAATAATGGGAACCTTAACGCCATTAGTTTTAATATCAGTAGCCATAATATCCCATTTTTCCTTACTTATACCCACTACTCTTGCACGGGAAGGAGTGTCGGAAACATTTATCATCTCTACTTTCCCCTCACCTATCGCAACTTTACTACCAGTAAATTTAGGCTCCACAGCATACCCACCCTCTTCACTCAACTTCATTCTATCCAACAGACCTTGCGTTTTCTGTATATCTGCTTCTACTGATAGAGCACGTCCACCACCCTTCGCTACCTTCAACCTTAACTCTTCCAACGTCCGCATCTGTCCATCAATAGAATCTATCTGCGTATTCAACCTCTTTACATTGTCAAGATGGGAACGATAAGCTGCATCTTCTATCTTCTCTTTAGCTCCAATCAACTTATTTGTGACCTCTCCCAACTTCTGGTCACCATACACATCTAATTCTTTCACTAACTGTGCTCTTGTCCTAGCCAACTCCGTCCCATACCCAGTTCGTATCACTTCTAGATTCTTTCGCAACTTAGCCACTTTAGTATCTCTCACACTGGAGAGAGGAGAGATAGGAACTCCACGTTTCATCTCATCCACAATCTGACTAGTCCAATGACTTTGGAGTGTATTAGCCAGTGCTCTCTCTTCAGGAAGGATGTTAGGGACTACTTTCGCTAACTCCTCTGGATGATAGCGTAACTCTATTATATTTGCTGTTCGTTGTCCTATCTCTTTAGGAGTCACCCCCATTTTTCTAGCTATTGATTTAACTGCTAGTCGAGTTTGTGCTGCGTATTGTATCTCCCTCCCTTTCAGGAACTGTCGTTCTGACAACCACTTATCTATCATATCGTTCATAGCGGGGATGGGGGATTTAGTAGATATCAACTCCATCCAAGGTTTAGCTGACTCACTCACTGTTGTAGCTAATGTTTTGATGGCAGGAACCTTCATAGATGTCTCACCTACTTTTCCTGCAATCTTTCCTACCCCCTTCGTAATAGCACTATACCCTCCATACATAAGAGGGTCGGTAGCTACATCTGTTGCAAACCCTAATAGAGGGACACCCTTCACTCCAACCTTCTCCCACAATTGATTACCTGTGAGACGTTCTTTCCCACTTAGTCCTCTCCACACCGCATTCAACCTCTCCATTACCTGTGGCTTTGTTGATAGTATTGCCATCTTCTTTTCTTTCTCCATCTTTCGTTGAGTCTCAGGAGTGATGATGGCGCCTTCAACTCCAATTCCATACTTCTCATCTATCTTGTCTATAGATTGTTTAGTCTCATCTTGTATTTGGGAGATGAGAGAACGGAAGGCGTAACCTGGTCGACCAATGATATCTAACGTTTTGTTGAGAGGAGACATTTTAGAGAATTGCTCATCTTTTTCTACCGTATCATCTAAAACTAGATGAGGACCTGTCTCCTCTACTAAAGTTGAAGATGGTTCATCTAACACTAATGTTGGTCCTGTTTTCTGTAGTTCATCTAATATTAGTCTAGGCATAGTTTACTCCTGCACCTTATACTTCTTTCCACCTCTCATCACCTTCCACACTCCCCCTTCTTGAAAGGCGTCTGGATATTCTTTGTATGGTGACTTCCTTTTTCCTCCAACTCCTTCTATGTTGAATTGTGATAACTTATCTGTAAACACAGGGTCATTAGGGTCAAATCCAGACTCAGTAATATAGTCTATAACTTTTTCTTTTGTATCTAATATGATAGGTTCTGATATACCATACATATCTCGTTTAGGACCTACCCTACCTCTGAGTATATTTGCTTTAACTGCTTCTTTCTCCTGCTCCTGTCCCCAACTTGGTTTCGATTTCTCTGGTGATACCGTTGTACCTGATAGAGATGGTACCCCCAAACTCTTCTCCAATGTAGTCCATTCCGGACTGGAGGTGAGTTCTTGTTGTTTCTCTGGTGGGACGGAAGGGAGGAGTTTAATGATGGTATCGTACATGTCTTTTCGTTTATCATAGTCTAGTTTAGCGTAGTCGTGTTCTAGTTGTTTAGACTTTAAATCTATCTCAGACTGAGCTAACTCATTCTTCTTTCTATTCTCTTTCGCACCAAAGTAGCCAGCAATCCCTCCTTGAAGTGCTTGTGCTAGAGCTGAGATATCATTATTTCCTTGCTTTGGTATATCTCCTAAATATTGTAACTGTGGCATCTTGTCCTCCTATTCGTTATGTAAAGTTAGTAAGTTCAATAATTGAAATTACTAAGTTTAAGCATTATATATTGTCCCCCAACTATTTCTCATTGAGTCTGTAGAAGACGATTTAGATGATGTTGTTGGTGTTGTTGTCTTACTCCCCAAATATGTTCCCACTCCAGGTGCAATAGCTCCTAAAAGTTGCATGAATGGAGAAGTTGTGTTGTCAGTTGTGTTGTATGCCGCCTGCGTCGATATCCCCAAATACGCCAACATCTTGTCTATAAGAGGAGAGGCTTCAGGAGTTGTCCTCTTAAATTCCTCTAACTTCGCGGAGAGGTCAGCTTGTTGAATAGTCCTCGCCAATCCCCCATATGTTGCTGCCTCATTCATAGCGGCGGAACCACTCTCCAACGCATTTATCCCACTAGCTTGACCTAAAGCGTTGATAGCGTTCGTCCTCTCCACATTTATCCTCTCTCCTATCCTCCCTAACTGTCCCTCCCCATATTTCGATACTATATCTCCTATCCCCATTTCCGTCCCTGTTGACCTCAACGTCCCCCCTGGAACCATACTCTCTTTAAACGTCGGTATAGAGACATCCTTCAAATATCTCGCCTCCGACGGAGCTGTATACTTCATATATTGACTGTATACTTCTTCAGGAGAGAGACCAGCAATAGCCTTCTTATATGCATCTACACTCCCTGCAGCACTACTCGTCATCCCTCCGCTGAGGTTAGAGAGGGATTTATCATATGCGGATTGTTCTCCTTGAGAGATGGGGGCGACGAGTTGACCTGTGTAGGGAGTCGCTCCTTTCCCAACATTCACTAATAAATAATCTCCCAATCCTTTCATCAACTTCTCTTGTTCAGAAGAGAGGGTGGACACTTTCTTTATAGGATTTCCATCTTCATCCGTCCCTCCATCTCCACTCATCAACGCATTTCCTGCAACACCTACACCTGCACCAATTACACTAGCTGCTATAGCTCCCCACGTCCCTCTCTCATTCCGTATCGTTCGCTTAAAATGTGATAAAAGATAATTTAACACGTCTCCTCCTTTTTGATATGTTGAATAAAATCTAGCAATTTACTTTCTCCTACATCTTCCCCAACAACATCTATAAACTTCTCATCTATCTCCTCAAAAGTCTTGGCAATGACCTCTTCTTCAATCTTCCCCAAATCTGTTTCATTCGTGACGTGCACAGTTATCCACACCGTATCTTCATGAGTATAGATAACCCTCTTTGTTCCTGCTTTCGTAACTCCAGACAAAGGCGCCTTCAACCTAATCGGTCCCTCTTCCGTCAATACCGACACATCCCCTTTTAATAGGAAATAGGGGTGTGTTTTCTTATGTATCTTTGTCACAAACACCATCCCCTTCGGAAGGAAGATTTCTCGAACGTAAGCACTGTCCACAAAAGTATGCTTAAGAGGACAGACTGCTAAATATTCTGGAGAATCTCCTATCAATGCGTTTGGGAGACTGCGCATAGATGTTTCAATATAGGCTATTTTATGTCTCAGTTCTAGATGTTGTGTAAGTAAATTATTCATATTTTCCTTCTGCTATCCTTCCCCCACCCTGTTATACTGATTCATACCAAAATGTAAGATATATACTCTTATTAACTCCTTAATTTATCTCATACTATGCCACTTCATAACAGAATTGTCCCGCCACTGTTTTAGTCCCATTATTTGTCCAATCGGTAGCAACACCAGCCATAGTTTTATAACAGGTAACTACTGTGTCATTTGCAGCTAAAGTCAACAATCCTCCAGTAGTTGTAGGAGTGCCAGCATCAGTGGTATAACCATGTGCGAATAAAGAGAAAGTAATACTGTTATATGGAACGGTAAAAGTGGTGGTTGTTGAATTACTCGTGCCCGATAATAAGTATCTTACAAATACTGTTTTTCCTATCTTTTTAGTATATATATATGAATCTGTAAAACTACTCCATCCCACAATAGTAGAAGTAGCAAAATAATCCGCCCACACTCCCTCACCCGCTGGTTTATCACTAAAGGCAAAGGCTGATTCGCCTTGATTAACTTGCACTCCGTCAAACCAGACTATATCTCCGTCGGCTTTAGCAGTTAATTTTAATACTACTGTTGTTCCAGAAGCATCCGTTATAAATGTTCCTGTTTTAGTTACAAAAGTTGTTGAGGTGCTTTCAGTTGCAGCTAAGTCAGTACCTGCGCCTGTCGTTAAGACTTGTGAAGTGTCTCCAGCAGTAACTTTAGTTCTATAAGACACTGAATAGGTAGTTGAAGCTTTTAATCCCACAAGGGAAAAACTAATTCCTTCAAGTCCTGCACCAGCGGCTGTTACTTTAGCAGAATAAGAACCATATCCAGTGTCACCTGTGTCTCGTAATAATGTTGGAGTTAAAATTAATGCCCACCCGTCTGGAACAGCAGTTGTTCCTGCCGTCCAATTTTCAAAGTCGCCATTAGAGAGGAGGTTGGTGGGGTTGACGGTACCGTCACCTACTACTTTCGTAGAAGAGAATCTGTTAAATATCCTCTTGAACATCTCATCCAAACTGATAGTTAACTTACTTAAATAGTCTTCAAGTTCTCTATCTTTCTCTGTCTGCTCCCCCTCTCCATATTCAAATCTGGGAGGGAGGTCGACGTTAAATTGTTCACCCATTACGCCACCTCCCTATCCGTAGCCTCAATATACCCCACCTCTATCTGTCTCAACTCAAACGTTTCGCTCATCTGATAATTCCTAAATCTAAATCGGACTTGAGGCGAATTGATGTTGAGGTCGTATTTATATGTCTTCCACTCACTAGTCAGTGCGAAAGTTACGGGGACGGAATAAGTTGCACCCAAATCTGTTGAGTACGACACCATCACTGAGTCTCCAGTAGCCTCAAAATTGAGCGACATCCAATTCGTCGTTTTCCGTCTATATCCATCTCCCACCACCAAATCCTTAGTATCCCAATATCCATCTATCGCCACGCCTGCATTATTCAATATGGTATCGTTATCTACATATACAACCCCACTCCCATCCCCATATATATTTAATGGTGACAAGGTTTCATTAGTAGTATCATCCCATCTCGTTATTATCTCATCCCACGTCGTTGTCGCCGTCCCTATCGTATCCCAAGTGAAGGCACCTGTCACCCTCTTATACGACCCAAATCCAGTGTAGTTCCGACTTCCCCTCGACCAACTTCCATTCCCAAGACTATATGTAAAGTAACAATTAGGAGTAGTGGAACCAATGAGGGGGAAGTAGAGACGAACTTCATACTGTTCATCAAGATAGACCATAAAAGAACGATGGATGTAGGTGGGATTGATGATGGAGAAGATTTCATCACTCACCTTATCCCCTATCGACTCCACATCCAACCCCCCTTTATATAAATAGATGTCATCCCACCCTAAGAATATGTGTTTATTCCCAAGGTTAGCAACCCCTCTCTCCGCTGGCGTTCCCACCCCTGTCACTCTGGAATAGAATGAGAAGGGGTCAGTCACTGCTTTCCCTGTATATTCTTGCATCACTATCGTCTTCTTTCCATACACAACTACATAATTCCCTAACTTATGTGCGGTCTGAATTACATCCTCACCAAACACGGAGTCTAAATCAGTATTTCCACTTCCAGATGCTGTCCAATCCGTGACCACAGGTGGGACGTGGAGAGCTCCCACAATTGTCCAACTCACTCTCCTCGGTGCACTTGGTGCCCAGTATAAACAAAGACGTTCTCCTATCATAGTCATCGCTCGACATGCTGTTGGTGTGGTCATAGGGAGAGTAGCAACTGTTGCTGCTGCCATATCCCAATATTGGAGGGGGACGATGTCGTTGCTGAATACATAATAATCATTAACTACAGCTGCAGATACACAATTATCTTCATCCCCTGTCAGTTCTATAGTCGCCATCACATCATCTATATTCACAATCTGTGCTCCGAGGTCGGCTGCTCTCACCAAACTCACGCTAAGCACCGCATTTCGTGTCGGTCCCGCTCCCGCAATCGCAACACTCACCTCTTTCCACACTCCCGCCACCAGAGCAGGAACGCTGATGTCTTCATAACTAGCTCCCGTTCCACCAGCAACCTCTTCCGATAGCCTAATATCAAGGTCGGTGGTTATAGTAGTTATACTACTTTTGATGTAGAAGTGGAGACGAGTGAAAGTGGAGAGGTCTTTAGCGGTGAAGTCTTCATATGCCGCAACTCCATCTGTGAAGGTAGTGACAGGTATAGTGATAGCAACCGAATATGTTCCTTTCCTTACAGATGTAGATGTCGCACATGTCACCGTCCCTACCACACTCCATACATCTTCACAATCTTCCACCACCACCCCTTCAGTAATACATTCCAACAATTCATTAGTCGTATTATAAACATAGACGTTGGAAGATGTGTGGAGTATAAACTTCTCACTCAACTCATCATCCTTTATATATTGTTTCCCCATCATCACCACTCCAGTTAGGGGAGTGGTGTTGGTGGATGCGAAGAATTCAGTCCCATATGCTTTCCCAACCACTTTCCTCCTAAACGTCACTTCCTCACACTTTGGAGTCGCCGTCTCCGCAATCATTGTGGAGGGCATAGAGTAATCTAATCCAGAGTCGAGACCAACGATGGAGTGGTATTGTCGACGGAGAGTTGGGAGTTTTCTAGTTTTAGTAGCCATTATGCTGTCCTCTTCCAAATGTAAACTACAATATAAGGTTGTAAATTATTATGCGCTGTTCCTGAACCTACACTTGATGTTGCAACATTTCTTGTTGTTCCAGTGGCACCAGCCGACCGAACAGCTACACCATCGGTACCATTATCGTAAGTTGTTACTGTATGAACGTGTGCAGCCAATTCTGCTTCTACTAAAACATGCGTCTTCTCCCCACCTGTCTCTCCTAATACATCAAACTCTGTCTCCACCGCATTTATTCCAACCACCACTTTTCCAGCCCCAAACGCTGTCCACGTTCCAAATCCTAAGAGAGTTCCTGGATTTGTGGAGACAGTTGCATTGTAGTAAAGAGAACCAACTGGGTAGACAAAAGCCATAAGAACAGCAAGAGATGCTAAAGTAACATCATTCAAATTAAGGAGTCCACCTTTTGTTATCTGCACATCCTTATTTGCTTCATCTGTATACACCAACTCTGGCACCACCCCATCTAACTGTGCCCCCAGTATCGGAACCCCATCCGCTCCCGTCCCAATATCCGCCACTTCCTTCAACGTCACCCACTTATGACGTCCAACGGACGCACTATTCCCTGATGAAGGGAAGTCGTGGTCTACTCCCAATACTTCACGAACTTGAGTCTTAAATTCTTTTATCCTATCATCACCATCCCTGACGTATGCACTTCCAGCTGGAGTTGCCTCATTTAATGCTACTGTTGGTATCGCCATCTATCCTCCTCCTATATTAAAAAAACTAAACTTCCAAATCCAGCCCCAGTGATGGGGTCTATAATGCTTTGCTGAACCTTTTGTTTATTCAACTGCCATCCCAGAATGAAGTTTACTCCACAATAAATGATGAACCAGAATAGACTAAGGTATCCGAAGAAAAGTAAAAATACTGATGCTCCCAATGATACTAATGAACACCATACACCTCTATTCCCATCGTGTAAAGAAAGACAAGCATACATTGGAGCGCCAACTACTACAAATAACCACCAAGTATGTAATAATAATGCGAAGTAAATTCCCATAATAAAGGTCATCGCTAACATGCTTATTGGTCGCCAATGGTAACCACGAGTCCAGTTAAGTGTTGCCATTATTAACAGAATCAATATCCTTATTATCCATATCATTTTTTGACCTCCGTCGGTAATCTTATACATCCACCAAACCCAACCTTTATCTCATATGTATTTGACACTCCACCAGCTTGAACTGTTGTAGTGGGTTTAGGGTGGAAGATTTTATAGCCAGCATAGCCAAAAAATGCTAACACCCCAACCACACATAACACGGATACAGTTCTCCACAGTGCATGTTGAACTGCGGGAACTGCTTTGCTAACAAAGAAACTTGTTAACCACATCCACATTACTTTACCTGTCCTTTATGAATTAGAAACCACATCCCAGCGAGTCCCATTACAAACCCTATTACCCAAACCACTATATAACTAAACATTTTGCTCCTCCTTTGTTATATCATTCTGTTTATGAAACTCTTCCTCATGAAGCTTTCCGCACTTATGGCATCTACCCAGTATCTTCTCGTTTCGTGTAGGCATTGCGGAATTACATTCTTTACATAATTCTATTCTCATTCCCAGTCTTTCTTCATTTTTGTTATTTCTGGTATCCCCAAATCTTCTTTTCTTTTTTTCTGCACCGCCCAATCACATTCACCAAGAGTGCAATAAATAAATATTCCGTATCGGGCTAATAATTTATTTCCACACTTAGGGCATTGGTAATTACGGTCTATCATTTAGATACCATCTCTAGTAACTTCCAAATCAATCCTGTTCCGAATAAAAGTAAAATTGACCACTTTGCGGTATGAATTGCTGACCAGATTATGTTTACCTTGTTCCGATAATCCTTACTTTCATTTTCATGCTTTTCATAACCTAATTTAGTATCTCTTAGTGAACCGTTCATGGCTTTAAATTCACTAACTAATACTTTTATATCTCCGTGCATCTCGTTAATTTTATCTGCAAATTGACAAGGTTCCATTGTCTACTCCTTATGATGTTAGTTCTGCTCTTGACCCAATACGAATTTTCTCAAGATGAATCCCCACTTGCGTTATAAATATATCCCCAACATATTCAGTCCCACCTGCTGTCTTTGCTACCCTTTTTATTCTGCACTTTACCTGAGCACCTATAAGATAATTTGTAAAAGTAAGGTCGCCTAAATCAAGATAGAAGTTAGTTAATGCCGTAGTTGAAATAGGGATAGTAAGTTCTGCTGTAAGTGCCTGTTCTACCCATACCTCATTTGTATCAGCGTAAGCAAAAGTAACTGTAAACTGAGCTTTTTGTTCTTGTGCTGGGACACCTTTTGTAGTTATATGCAAATGAGCATTACCAACCGTTCCCTCTTTCCACCAATGAGGGAGTTCGTTAGCCGCAGTATCCACTTCATCATCTATACTAAAAGCATATTCAGAAGTTGTAGCGGTAAAGGTTTCCCACGAAGGAGCGACATTAGCAGGATTTGTCTTTGCATAAGATACTTGGAATTGTAGGTCATCAAAAACTGATGTTCCTAATACAAGTGTTTTTGCCGCACCTGTGGTTATGGTAAGGTCGGTTGGAGCCGTGGTGTCGGTTTTTATTGTTGGAGTATTTAAACTCGTGAGTGTTCCTACCCCCGCTCCGAGAGTGCCTGTGGTAAGGAGATTTTCATTGTCAAAAGAAATCGCACCCGTAGATGAAGTTATTAAAGGACAGTCCATCTCATCTGTCCATAATTTAAGCCAACGCAAACCAGTAGAGCCTATGCTTCTTGCGCTATCGGTTGCTGGTAATAAGTCTTTATAGAGTGTCCAAGACATTTAGTTTATCTCCAAGATTAAAATTCCGTCAACATAAAATCTAATTGTATCGCCGGTTAAGTCTATATAAGTATCGTTCGCACTCATTAAGCCACCGTCAATCTTCCTGTCAAAACTCCGTCGCAATACATATCTAATACATCAGGGTCGGTTGAAGAACAGATGAAATAAGTATTGTTAGGTGTTACAGCTGTCCCTTCACCTGTGAAAAAGAGTAATAACATTACGCACCCCAGAATTTACTTGTAGTCATAAAGCCTGTTGCTCCGCCCGCCGGCCATGTCCACCCGCTATTGCCTATCGTATTGGCATTCGTTCCGTCGCTTGCATCCCAAGTTGCCCCGCCCTCTGCTGTTGAATAGGAAATATCACAGTAGGATACAGTATTCGTCCCTGTGGTATCTGATATTTTCCACCCTGCCGTTGATGTGCCGTTAAGTGTAATCCCATTGACTGCTGTGCCTGTGGCTACGAAAGAGGTAACTGTCTGGTCTGTGCCGTCGGTGAATTTGACAGTCTTAGGGGCATTGATAGTGAAGGTGGCGAAGGTGTTGGAGCCTGTGAGGGTAACTATGCCAGTATTCCCAGTTACCATTGTTATATTATTATAAACACAACCTCCACCCGCAAATTTTTGAGCAGTTGAACCAGATGTTAATCCAAAATTTATGGTTGAAGTTTCGCCCATTGTAGTTGGATTTGTTAAATTTGTGATTGTTTCTAAATTCCAACCCGAGACTGTGGAATCACTTCGTACCGTCCAAATTCCACTCCCCATAAGAATAGTTCTTGTGTTACTATTAGAACTATTCACGAACGCAGTTACATTATAAATATCAGCATCGAATGTTCCATTATTGATATAAAAAATATTTGTATTAGTATCATAAACAAAATTTGAACCAAGAGTTAATGTTCCTCCAATCATTTGAATATAAAGATGTCCAGAATATCCCGATGCTCCCATTTTAACATTATTAGTTGTCAGAACAAAGCTATTCCTACCTTCAAAATATATATTTTTTGATTGAGTCAGAGTAACATTACTTACAAACGTTAACCCCCCATACAACGTCTGTGCAATATTATTCATATGAAACGCCATCGCATCTACACCTGTAAAATCAAGCGTCTTACACACTCTCGGCATATCTTGGTCTACTGTAACTGTGCCAGTTCCGTTTATACTTGAAGCATCAAAATAGGCATTGTCTTGCGGAAGGACGCACCTTGTAGAAGCCATCTGCGTAGTCCCGCCAGAAATTTGATACCATTGTGTGTAGTCAGAGAAGTTATGAGTTCCACTATTAGTCGTCTGGTAGAAATACCAATCATCAGCTGTAGTAAATATAAGTGTCCCGCCGCCTGTAATGGTATTGCCACCGCAATCTCCCGACAAACCCGAGATACCTGATAAATCTACTCCACCATAAGTCCCTACCTCATCACCATTGGCAGAGTAAGCGACATCTATTTCAAAGTGAGTGGTATCAGATACTGCGGAAACTGTTTTTAAGCCATTATAAGTTGCCTCACCCATTCCTGCGATAGTAACCTTTTCACCTACGGTAAGACCGTGAACAGCACTTGTAGTAAATCTTACATCGCCATCACCGCCATTACTTGCGGCGGCAGAAATCGCACCATTCTTTACGAAGGTTATATCTCTGAAATCTACATTAGAACAGCCTGATATTGTGGCTCCTGTGAGGGTGAGGGTAGATACGGTTCCTAATGTTTCTGATTGAACAAAAATACGGTTAATGCTTGAGTTTCCATCTAAATTAAGAGTTCCTGTGACTATCGTTCCTGTGGGGGTTATTAGAGAGTCTGTTTTTACCGCCGAACCTGCGAAGTTTAATGTTCCAAAAGTATTTGCTCCTGTTATGGTGTGAACACCCGCACCCGTGTTGAATGTAACAGTTGCGTAGGTTTCTCCTCCACCCGCAAAAGTAGGCGTTGCACCGTTACATACTATTGTGCAAGTTCCTTCGGTAAGAGTAGCATTTGTGGTTGACCAAGACCAAGCAGTTCCCGATGCTTTTGTAAGAGTAATTGTGCAATTTCCGCCGATAAAAGTTTTCGTTCCTGTTGCAGTTGTAAAATTAACCCAACTATGTGCGTTTGCGTGGTCGTCGCTATCTCCGTCGGCGTGAAGATGTCCGTTAGTAAGGGTGCAAGCACCTGTCAAGGTAACCGCATCCATGAACATTACATCACCAGCAGTATTTCCGTTTATTGTAATTGCGGTAAGTGATTTTGCATTAGCAGTAAGTTGAATATCTGTATCCGCCGCAACAGGATTTAGATTAAGTGTCCCTGTCCAAGAAATTGTTCCTGCAATCTTAACAACATCAGTTGTGGAAGCTAATCCTCTAACCGTGATGGAAGATGCCCCAGACAAAGTGCCCGTATAACCTGTCATATCAAGGGATTTTAAGGCAACAGTATTGGCGGCTATCGCACAATTAACAGCGTTAGCCATGACCACATCATCTCCCGCTACGGGAGCAGTATGGTCAGCGACAGAACCATGCCAGTTATTAGCTGTCGCAAAGTTCGTATCTGTTCCACCATCACCTTTCCATGTGCAGACTTGACTCATGTTATTTTATCGCCTCTTTACTTTGTGCTTCCACTATCCTTGTGTCTAAACTTGCTATCTCTTGAAGTTTTTGTTCTTTTTCTGCTTCCAACTGTGCTTTGGTAGGTTCGACATAAGGCGGTGGGTTTTTAACATCATAAACCCATTTGTCAATAATAATAGTTTTAGCATCGGATATATCTTTTTCTGCTAATTTATCATATTCTTCAGGAGAGAAAGAAAGGCATCCGTTGTATTCCTTGAAGTTATTAAACCAAGCATTACAGTGAGAACAGTGATGCTCGTAAGTATTCCCCCCCGCTACATTAAAATCTTCGTAATCTTCCTGTCCACAAGAGGGGCACATCCACCATGCCTTACGGAATTGAACCTGAATTCTAATTCTGTCTGCCATATTTACACCTCATATTTCTTTACGCTAAAGTATAATAAGTAATCATACAGCCAATAACTCCAGCGGCTGAACCTTTAACTTTTAAACCCTTATTCACCGTTGTTGACTTAAACGGTGTATCTATCGGACAGCTCCACGAAACACCGCCATTTGCCGCTAAAGTCCATTTGCAAGTTATCTGTGCGGCATCGTCATCTTCTATCCAGTAAGAACCTGCGGCTGCGGCTGAAAAGATAATCGAGGTGATATAAAACTTATTACTTGCTACTGCGGCGACTAAGACTTGAGCTGTAGTTACATCTGCATTATCTAATTTAGCTTGTCCGTAACCTGTGATTGCGGCACGGTTAGTATTGGTAACGATAGAGTCTAACACTGCGTTATCGGTGGCACCAAGGTTGACATCACCAATAACCGTTCCCGTAGCAAGTTTGGTATTTATCGCAGCAAGAGTTGTTTGTGTAGCAACATCCGTAGAACCTGTAAAGGTAACAGGAACAGCGTCATTAGTCGCAATAGTTACCCTCTGCGTTCCTGCATCTCTTGTTCCTGTTCCCATTGATATAGCTTGACCGCCAAGTTGAGAAAGGTTGGTTACTGTTGAAACCGTTGTTACTGTTCCGCTTATTATGTCTACATCACCTATATTTGCAGTGCCAGCCGCTAACTTGCCGATTTCTGCTGTACCTGCTCCGAGTTTTCCTATCTCAGCCGTCCCCGCCGCAAGTTTACCTATCTCCGCTGTGCCAGCACCTAATTTCACAACACCCGTTCCGTCAGTAGGAAGCGTAACACGGATAGCGGCGGCTTCTGTACCTGCGCCGACATCTATCGTCTCACCATTAACCTGCGTGATATTGAACCCAGCACCAGAGATAGCATTATCAATAAGTTGAAGTGCTGTAAGAGCTGCGCCATTTTCTTGCACAACAAAAGTTCCTGCGTTAGTAACTGCGTGGGCATTAACTGTTACGGTAGGCATAGTAATAACATCACATTGCATCTCTGTCCCTGTGACTGCCCCTGCTATGGTAGTTATTCCTGCGTTGGTGACTGCTACTACACCTGTCGAGTCGGAAGCGATAGTAACTCGTAAAGCCCCAGCTTCGACACCACCACCTGAAGCAATCGGAGCAACCCCGTTAGCAGTTCCGTCTACCAACTTAATAAATTGAACATGCCCAGCAGCTGCCTGCCCAGTTACCTGAACATTGTCAGTTGCTACTGTTGACCCTCCAGTCATAACATTTAAATCTACATTATCTGCCATAGTTAATCTCCATCCAGTATTAGTTTCTGTCCTGACTTTATTTTAATCCCCCCATCAAAATGCGGGGCGTCATTGATTACTCGTTGGGGGGTGGATTGGTTGAGGTGTAGAGAGAGGGAGTCGGTTTCAAAGTCTGGAATATCTGTTTGTAATGCAAGTTTCCCGCTTTCAGTTGGAACTGTTACATCCGCTGTATATGCTCCTGCAAGAGTAAAGGTAACCAATCCATCACCTTCAGGTCCAGTTATTCCAAGACTACGTATAATAAATCCATAACTTGAATATATGTCTGCTGATGGTGAATTTGTTCCATCAAGTCTTAAGAATGAACCATCTCCCATTTCCATCCAACCTCCAGAGAAGAAAACCCAGAATACCATTTCAAATATTAACCACACCATCCAACCTTCTACAGGTATTGATTCTATCCATTCCCCATCAGTCCACTCATAGACATATCCATCATACCAACCTAAGTCTTCATCTGTTCCATCAGAAATATATCTATCTCCTTCTTCAGGAGTAGGAGGTAGTCCTTCCGTAATATCCCAGTATTCATCCACTGGGGGCATTAAAGTTATTCTTTCCCAAGCACCATTCCTTTGACCATACATTGTTCCATCTGATGGTGCATCTCCAAAGTAATCTTCTATCCTAATACTCACTCTATCCCCTTCCCACAATGACTGCACCGTTCACGAGGAACATCTTTCCACACCACTCTCTCCACTTCCGTTGGAATATACTGTATCTTAGGCACTTTCACTATCTCTTCCACCAATTTATAGGTAGTTACTTCTACCACTTTTTCTTCTATTTTTATCTTCTCCACCACCTTCAATACTTCTCTCATCACTTCTGTATCTTTAAAGATAGGATTGATGATGTCTTTGTTAACGAAACGAGGCACCTCTACCACCACCTCTTTATAATATGGCTTATCTATCTCCACCAAATTCTCATGTAGTTTGAAAGTTTGTGTCTCTACCTCTCTCTCCACCACCTTCACATCCGTCACCACAATCTCTTTATTTTTATAGATTGGTAACTCCACAATTTTATCTACAAAACGAGGGACTTGTATCTCCACCACCTTCGTCCTAATCTCCACATCCTCCAACACAATCTTCTTATCCAACTTTTGAGTTATCACCTTTACTCCTAAGTCTTCTTCACCACCAGCCCCCATCGCGGTCTGTCCCATTACATTCCTCCATCCTTCGTAGTTAATCTCTCTAGATTGATGTATACATTCATAGCCACCCCTGCCACATTTGTATACGTTAGCCGAAATATATCTCCTGCCTCCATCAACTCAAGGGAGGGGAAATCGAAGAGCCAAGCTATATGTGCACCTACATTATATACATTATCCACAATCAACGCCACCACCACTCCACTAGAATTGATGTGTTCTAGTTTGAAGTGGTCGAGAGCACCATACTTTTCTGGCACCACCGTTATCCCATTTAAGGCACAGGATTTATCCGCCATCACCATAAGGTTGAGGACGTGGTCACCAGGCGCTGCTCCTACCGCCAGGACATACCCTTTATAGAATGCACCCCCAACCATTGGTCGCTTAGATATAGCCATCTCTTCCTCCCCCTTCACGGATTGTTAAACATCAACTGCTTCATTAAACTCTGGCAAATGCTTAAGTGCTTTATACACTTTCGTAATACTCTCATTAACAGGAGCGTTAGGTGTGTCGTGTAAAAAATGATACTCCTTCAACCTCAGGTAGTTACCTACATTTATTGCACGAGTAGCTTCATCTTTATACAATGCTACTTCCACATTTATAGAGGTGTATTCATTAGAGTTGGGAGACTGTACAGCAAACTCTCCATCTATACTCCAAATTTTATGGTAGTTACACACAACCCCTTTAAAAGTTATCTCTTTATATAGTGACATTTTTACTCTCCTTTAACTAAATTTAGTAATTTCAATAATTGAACTTACTAAACATTACGCCCAGTAAATGGATTGAGCCACCATTGTCCACTTAAACTAGTTGTATTTCCAATCTTAAATCCTCTCGCCACCGGTACCCAATCCTCCCCTGAGTGGTCTCCAGTCAAACTCGCCTCATATAAAGCTGGCACAATCTCCCCTCCCCAATACCCCGCATCCTCTATCTCCCGCAGAGTATAGAACCCAAACACGGTTGCCATCGCAGTTATCAATGCATCTTTCCTCAACAACGGAGACGCCACCCCAACAGTTAAGTCGATAGGGTGTTGACTCCATCGTCTATTTAAGAAATACTTCGCATCTGGGATGGGGAATAGTTCGAATGTCGACCCAAAGTCCACATACCACTCTGGCAATCCTTCACTATATATGGCTGCTCGTGGGATGATGGTGTCGAAATCTCTCGCCTTCACATATATCAACTTCCTCGACCTACTCCCATCCTGCACTGTGATTGAATACAAATCCTTCATCCGAGTCGGCCAAGCTAACGAATTATCCCCATCCGTTGTGAAGGAAGTGGCATCTGACTTCCTCATCTCCTTATACGTATGTAAGTCCGAGAGGTATCCCTGCGCCCAATTCACCCACCTCTCTACTCTCACATCCGCTACTCCTGTCGTATCCCTCTTTATATTCTCCCTAACCTCACTTACAAAGTCCGCTAATACCATAGCCATCTCTACTTCTCCTTAACCCTACCCATCACTTTATCTATATACGCCACCGTCTCCTTCGGCTTTATACCCTTCACCACATTCCCTATCCCCGCATTATATGCCCACAATATATTTTCTGTTGTAACTGGTAACTTATACGCCTTTAACATTTTAGGTATACGGTCTGCAAGATACCACTCCCCAACCGTCTTATTCTTTCCACTATCCCACATATCATCCATTGTCATCTTTTGACGATTATATGTGTTATAATCGTCAATAGCTGGTTGAGTAATCTGCATCAACCCTCTCGCTCCTTTAATAGAAGCAGCTAGAGGGTTGCCTGCAGACTCTTCCATAACTACCGCATCGAATATACTTGCCATATCTTTATGGTGCGACTGTAGGTAGATAGAGGTGGTGTCCTGAAGTGCCCCCATCATAAATCTTAGTCCAAGCAGAAGCACCATCAGTATTGATGTATACATCATCATCATCATCTGCAGTTCCACAATTAACCATACAAAAGAAGGTTCCTCTTGGTGCAACTAATACCAATGTCTGCGGGTCGGTAGCTACTCCTTTCGTATTATGAAGAATGTTAGAGAGCGGGTCTGCATTACCTTTGAATACAGTGTCTATAACCTGACTCCTCAATCCCATTTTCGTTCTCCTTTTCGTTTAATTGATTAAGGAGATGGGAGACATCTCTGCCTCCCATCTCGATTATGTTAAGGTGCAACTTGCAAGAAAAGAAATGGAGCACCTTGTGTATTATTCTGTGCATGACACATAACAACTCCTGCAGTCTGCCCATTTATAGTGTAAGCAGTACCACCAGGGGCAGTAGCATCAGTCCTTAGACCAATAGACCCATCATCTCTAAACACAGCCTCTTGTGCATGAGCACCAAGACCTACAGCTGGTTGTGATGCTAACCACGACGGTCCCCATGTCTGTATCCATCCGTAAGGAGCAGCTGCTGTAAGTAACCTCATCGATACTCCCAGACACATAGCAAATCCACCCATATCACCATGTCTTACATCAGAGTAGATAGATGCATGAGCTTCTACATAACTGGATGTAGTCAATGCTACAGGTAACTCTCCATCCAAATATATCTTTAGAGTTCCTGCTGAAGCTAACGCGTCATTGCCTGTAATCATGAAGTTAAATATCTCTCCATATCCACTAGTCAATGCGAGTAAGATACTCCCACCTGCTAAATCGTCTTTAGCGAAGACTCCATTATTCGCTAGACCTTCACTACTCCCAACAGTAACATATACATAGTTCTGTCCTGCTGGAGCTGCTGCTTGAACTGAACTAGATGCGATAGTTTGATTATAGATACTCCAACAAGCTACAGCATTACTAGTCATCGCTGCACCAGCCTTCCCATACCTATATACTCTATCTCCACGTTGTACTCTAGTCCCTAACCTATGCTTCGCCGTAGCTGATATCTCATAGATATCTTGGTTAAGAACTATTGCTGCACTATCTGCTCCTAACACTCTAGCCATTTCTTTTTCCTTTCATCCCCTCAGGGAGATGTTGATAACTGACCTGACCAGCTATCACTAACATTTACCGAGTCAAGTTCGGTTGCCAAATTATTCGGCTATTGCAATAATAACCCCTAACCTCTTCAAGTTAGAAGCTATAAAGTTCCCAACCGTCATAGTATGAGCCACTACATCACGTGGCTGATTTACTATCGGTAACCACTCCCCAAGTGTGAAGTTCTCTATTGGGTCAGCCACCCACTCAAGTACAGATGTGTTCAGGAAGTACATATATCCCGATGGGCAGGATGGTGACCAAGTTAACGGTCTTCCTTTGAAAGCTAAATCACCGAAACCTAAATCTGCCATCTTCCTATCCGCAATCATAATCCTTGATATCTCTAAGGCTTCTGACTCATACATCTCATACACATTCTGTGCAGTCACCACAATATCAGGGAACCTACTCACACCCTCCCCTTGTTGTCCACAATCATTAAACATCGTATTCATCCTCTTACGAAGATAAATTGATGCTGCCTCCCCACTCATCGACTTATAGTTGTTCCTCCACCACGGATAAGTCACCCGAGAGAGGTCACCTGTCGCTCCACCCGCCTCAGTTGTAGGTGTGATAGAGATGATGTTCGCTAACCCATCTATATCTGTGCCTGCACCAGCTGCCGTAAATAAGGATGTCTCCAACTTATCAATCAAACTACTCTGTAAGTTATCAATATCCGCATTCACCTTATTCATCAACTGCGCCTGTCCCCTGTTCATCTGGAAATCCGCAAAATACCTGATTATGTGACCAGTCAGATACTTCCACTTCCAATGAACCACAGTTAGAGGGTCAGTTGCTGATAGTGCTACGGTACCGCCACGACCTATGAATGTGACAGTTTCATTTTTCGCATATTGCAAAGGTATCTCTATCGAACGCCCACCTGATTGGGTTGACCTCTTCCCTTTCTTAGACATCAAATACCAAAACGGCGTGGCGTTAAAAATCTGGTCCACCACTTCCTTCCGTCTAAGATACCAGGTAGTCGTGTACATTGTGTTTAGCTGTTCCGTAAGTTCAATTGCCATTTTTCACAACTCCTTAGTTATTCTTTATTCCCAAATGCCTTTCGGTATCCAATTGCTGCAGCTTCTTCTTTCGATAACTGCTTTCCTTGGACTGTCGAACCAGGCACTCCAGCTCTCTCTGTCGCTGCCTTCTCTTCCTCCTCAGCCTTCTTCCTGTCAGCCTTGGACTTACTGTCCGCGTCTGCTTTTGATTGGAGACAGAATTGGTGGTAACATTGTTCAGCACCCCACTTCGGGTTCGCCTTAGCGATTTCAAATATCTCTTTTTGGTTAGCCTTGAACCCCGGCTCCCCATCCCGACCGTCGTGCCTAAGCTCCGTTAAAGCCACATCAAATTGGGCAGCAATCATCCCGAGTTGCTGCTTATTTAGGTCGAGTTGACCCTTGATGTCTTTAACAGCCGCATCAACATCACCTCTATACTTCTTCTCAATAAAATCTACGATTTCACGATTAGAAGCCCTATCCAAATCAATCTCCATCTCTCCCTCTCCACCATCTTTAGAGGAAGCACCCTTACCTCTCTTCTCTTTGAAGTTGAGGTAATCGTCGCTGAGAAGTTCCTTATCCGCTTCGTCGAGTCGCTGTTCAAGGTCAACCTTCGCGTCCTTTAATGTTTTCGACTCCCCTTCCATCGCAGCCATCTTCGCTGTTAGGTCAGTGAGTTGCTGCTGGATATCGCCCGCAGCTCCTTTACCTTCGCCACTTCCTTCCCCACCATTCGCTTCATCGTTTGGCATTACTTACCTCCATTTTCATTCGCTTTAAATAAACTATGCTTCCATATTCTGTATTCTTTCATCATCGATTTCCATGCAATATCTATCTCCACCCCAGTAATCACTCCCTCAAACTCCACCTCATACGGACTATTCTCAAACACTTTAATTACAATAATCCCCTTTGGTCTTGCATCCACTTCCTCTTTCTCTACAACTTCTCCTTGACTTCGCTCTTCTTCCATCCTTCACCCTCCCTAACTCTCCCTTGGTAATCACTCCAAATCTACTATTCTATAACAATCTTGCAGCAATCACATTATGTTTCTTACACTCTTCTCTAAGTTGTCTCTTCGACTCTATCAACAATGGGGTGTCGCATATATCCGTATACACCATAGGTTTAAACACCTCTATATGTACTCCTTCACTCTCCCTTTTCTGTTGGCAGATTGGACACTGTTCTCCACGAAAGAAACCGTGTGTCTGACAAATGATAGCTACCCTCTTTCTATTCATTATTAGAAAAATCTCCCCATTGTTTCCGCATTCGCTCCCGCTCTCTTCTGAAGTTCTGCAGGATTATTTAACAATTTTTGTTGTTGTTGCATAAATTGCTGTTGTTGCATGGGTTGACCCTGCGTTTCTGGTGCCTCTGGAAATATTTTTAAAGCATCCACCCATTCATATTCCCTCAATAACATCTTCATAAGATAGTCTATATTCGCTCGAGGGTTTTTCGACAGAGCCTGTATTAATTCTACAATCTCACGTTTCTTCATCATCTTCGTCTTAGGCGTCATCGATTCCACATCCACCCTAAGGTTGTATTCCGCTCTATTCTCCGCCCCTTTATATGCCACCCAATACCTCGCCCCATCATACCCCACCACCTGCGCCACTTTCTCTTGAGTCCATCTCTCAAAAATAATCTGATTGATTTTCCTCATCATCGACACTAGTGCATCCGCTACAATATCCCTTCTCTCATCCATCCTTGTATCCGTAGCCATCTGCACATTTCTCATTTCCTCAGCGGTACGACGACCTGGAGGAGACTCCCCTAATTGTTGACGTCCTTGTCCAAGAAGTTCCCTCACATCACTCCTAATCAATTCCGACCATTGAGTGAGGTCAGCAGGGATGTGAGGTTGAAGTAACGCCACCACCTTATTCGGGTCTCCATTAGTGAAGACTGCAGGTCCCACCTCTTCCGATAACATCTTCGCTACCTCTTCTACCGCCATCCCATTCTGCTCCACCAAAAACTTCACCATCGCTATCCGTCTATGTAACATAGCTTGAGTACGTGCCTCATTTATTTCCAGTTGTTGTGGTTCTATAATTTGGACATCGGACGGTCCCCAATAATATTCCCCATCCTCATTAAACGTGAAGTCTACAAAAGGAAGTCCTTCTATTTGAAGTACATCTTCAGTTGGAGGACGTATCCACTTATCGTATCCGGGCACGAACGCTTTTATCTCTTTCCTCTTAAAATCTCTAATTTCATGTATCTCCACAATATCCGCATTACTACACAATTCTTTATAGAAGTCAGAACGAGTTGGGTCTTTATGTATTATCTCCATATGTGTTCCTTCCAACCCCTCCGTATTCTTATACTTCCTATCCGCCTTGACGTCAGCTAATGAACGAAGAACGACGTGGTCAACCCACGGACAATCTTCTAAAGTTCTAACTCCAAAAGGGACTATAAATACATCTGGTATAATTCGTGATGCCCAAGGCATCCCTGGCTTGACATTTACATTATACTCAACTCTCTCCTTTTTATCCTTCGACATATGAGAGAGGGGGATACCTAAATCTTCTGATAACTGCATCTCCTCTTCCGTCACCTTCTCACTCCACAACCCATCGTAGCCTATCTTAGCTATCCCTCTTGTGCAGTAATATGCATCTTGAACCATCGTTTTAAATGTCGCCTTTATTCCCAACTCCCCCATCAACCAGTTATCAACCGCCTCAACTACACGTGCTTGAATGTCGATACCAGGCTTACTAGTTGGTGTCACATTTATATATGGATTACGGAAGTAAACATTTGGCACCATCGCTCTCTTCATACTATATACAAGATTGTAAGGAAGAATCCCTCTACTAGACCCAACGTAGCCAGGAAACTTCCCTCTCCCATAATCTCTATACGTACTCCATCGTTTGGAGTTACCAAAGTTCTCTTTATACCTAACTCCCTGTTGAATAAGTTCTACCCAATCCTCTATATCTGCTTTCACATTCTCTCCTATTTCATCTTCTGTTGAATAGCGTTTGCTACCGGACTTCCACTCTCCGCTTGTTTACTCTTAATCTCTCCCTTATACGACTTCCCATTCAAGATACAGATATGCATATACTTCCCACCCTTAAGATTTATCGTCCTTATCTTTCCCCCACCTTTTCTGCAATTATCAAAACTTTGAGGTGCCATCTATACCTCCTCCTTAATCTTCTATCTGCACAAACTCTGCATACAATATCGCACCTGTCCCTGTTACTGCAGCATAAATGTCGGTGGAGAACGGCACATCTTCTTTAAAAGAGTGTCTCACAAATGCATCTCCAGCCACTGTGACTCCCACATTACCATCCGACCATTTTATTGTGCCCCCAGAACCACCATCCCTAAAAATTACTTTAGATATATCTGTCCCAATTTTTAAACTATACCCTCTCAACACCCCTGCTTTCCCAGCAACAGTTACTAATCCTGTTCCCCCCGTTGCCAACACCACTGTTGAACTAGCTCCGTGAATGTTACTCATACTATCCTCCTCCTACTTTTATTTAGTAATTTCAATTATTGAACTTACAACCTTCTCTCCTACCTTCCACTCATCACCATCTCGGATTGTCTTGAGAATGGATAGGGTGTGCGATGTCTTCCTCTACAACTCTCCCTAATCTCATCCAACGTAAACACCCTTCTCCCACTCGGTAATGCTGGTCTCTGATATGGCTCTTTCTCATATTCTGTAGACGTCCTCTCCCCCACTTGCCAAGAGAGAGCGTCGATGAGGTCATCATGACGACCGTAGGGAAAGGTAGTGAGTTCCGCCTCCAACTCTCTCATCCCCCTCTTCATCCATATCACACCATTCTCGAACAGTGGCGACAGTCTGTTCTTGATGCGAGCTTCTTTATTGATACGCTTCGCCTTCACCTCATCTATCACATAATATTTATTGTCTATCTTCATCTGTTCTCTAAACGCCGCCGCTAAATGCGCATACCTATTCGTCTCTATCCTAATCTTCGTATACCCATCCTTATCCGCTGTATCAAACGTCTCATCTATCATCTGCTTATCACTCATCCTCTTCCTCACATATCGACGAACGTAGAGACCTGTCTTCGTGTGTTTAACGGAGACGATAGCTGAATAATCTTGACTCGCCTTCCCGGTGGGAGGGTCTGCTGGGTCTACTGTTACCAACCCCTCCCCCTCTTCTGGCAACTTCTCATCCTCATAGTATCTATACCAATCTGGATTGAATGCCATGAATTCCTTAGCAAGAGGTTTATTTTGGTAAAGCATACTGAACATGTATACTCCCATACCACTTCGTATGTCATCCAATCGTTTTTGACTAAACTTCTTATACAGTGGCGTCCCATCCTCTCGAAGACAAGGTCTATCGTATGTATCGAACTTTTCGTTTTCCATCACGTAGTTGATTAAGTCGTAGCTCGCCCATCGAGTCCCTATGACGATACGCTCATCCTCTTCATTTATGAGGAGGGGGATAGTCAATTTATGAAATCCGACAGCTTTCTCTATATCGTCTTTCGATGGCATCGCCTCCTCCCCAGTCAACTCATCCTTCTTCGGCGCCACAGTATCATCCTCTATAATTATATTAAAATGACGTCTGATGATGTTGGTACCTATACCTGCCGCTTCGAAGGTACCCTCTGGATGGTCGACAGGTCTCGCCAGACATGCACAGGAGTCACTCCACCTCACTTTATTGAAGAGAGGGACTCGGTCTGGAAAGAATAGATGATACAATTGATTCTGTTCCACAATCGACCTAATCATCCTTATCGTCTTCTGCGCATTAGGAGTAGTATTTGACGTAATCAATATCCTAGTCTCCGGATTACGTGTCGCCTTCCACAACCCGTAGAGGGATGCGGAAATAGTCGTCTTCAAATAAGTTCGAGGAAGAACGACGAGTTTATCTTTTTTGGAGTGCTGAAGAAAATGACACAATTCTGTGTGGAAGATGACATCAAAAAAAGTAGGGTCAGTAAAGAGTTGAGCGAAGTAAGAGAAGTCATCCAACAACCTCCCTCTCATCTTCTCTATCTCCCTCTCCGTCATCCCCTCTTTATTCATCACTTGCCTTCTCATTCTTCTCCTGCACTATTCTACTCATGACATCTATCAAGCTTTGACTCGGCTCCACCAACACCTTCGCCTTTATCTTGTCTTCCTTCGCATACCCCGTCCTATCCAATATATCTTTCGCAGCTGATACACGTATCATTGCACTCTCATCCGACATCGCTCCCTTTAAAGTGCGTGCCGCCATCTCCGCTGACTCACTCAACATTGTTCGGGTAGGGTCTGTGGGTCGTTGTGCCTCCGCCTCTTGAAACTCTTTCGCTACCTCCCCTTCCATCACCTTCATCTCTGCCTGGAAAAGGGGAGAGTTCACGATGATAGAAGCTCTTGATACAGTGAACCCAATATCCACACACGCCTCCGACAACGTCATCCCCGCCACCAATCGTCTCATCAACGCCCTATGACGTGGGGTCACCTTATCTGGTTGAGCGTTTATTGTTGCTTCCGATTTTTCCTCTTGTGGTAACATCCCCCAATCTCCTTATCTTATACTTATAAAATCAGCATAATCTTTTAACTTAGTTCTTCCAGCATGCACATCTATATGATGACATTCTAAATCTATACTATTACCACACACTAAACAATCACTTCTATTTGCATAAACCTTTGGTTCTATCTTAGCACCATTTATATATTTCTGTAACTTAGAGTCCCAAAACATTCTGCGTCTACCACTATGCACCATAAGGTCAATACTGTGAATTTTAATTGCCTTCATAATTTCGAACCTCATATATTATAGTCATTATCCTTTTCGTATTCTTGCTCATCTTAAAAATAGTATATCACAAGAAAGCAGGTTTGTCAAGTTTTATTTTTTTAGTTTAATCAAAATTTCAATGGTTGAAATTATGAAAAAAATTGGCGGATTTTATTTCTATACTTTATATTATGCTTGGCAGGCTTGGGGGGATACATAGGTATGGTTTGATTGGCGTTCGTTGAAATTGCCTGCCTAACTATTGAAATTCTATGGATTGATTGCCTGCGTGGGCAAGGCTTGAACATATACAGGAAAATCAAGGCAAGGTTTAAATTCAAGAGGCATAAAAAATCTGGCTATACCTATGCAAGATATAGCCAGATATATTGCGGAGTGATTACTTTCGTAGATTATACACTTTCAACCGCGGACAAGTCAACTGCCTCACCGCCAGAGCTAACACTCTTTAAACCATACTTCCCCTTGAGCGCATCCCTGATTTGCCTCTGTACACGTAATGTCATACCTACGTTCGCGTCAGCTGTGATTTGGTCATCACCGTCATACAACTTAACTTCACGCTTTCCGATGTATTCTTTATCATCATGCGTCATCTTCGCTACTATTACTTTTTTACTCATTCTATCCTCCTTCCATCTTTGCGTTAACTACTCTTTTAATATCTGATTAAATAAATTATATCATAAGTATATGATTTGTCAAGTATTATTTTAGTTATTTTTTCATTACATCATAAGTTCAATATTGCCGTTTAATAAGTTATCTCGACGCTGGCATTCAATCATAAGTTCAATAGTCATAATTTTCAATACTTTAAAAAAATGATTTGGTAAGTTTTTCCATAATTTATGGAAATAATTATGGACGTAACCTCAATGAATATAAAGAGAGTTATGGAGTTATGGAAAAAATAGGGATAGCTCTTCGGACAGTCTTGTCTTTTTTTTTTTTTTTTTTTTTTTTTTTTATTATAAAACCATGTAACGGGGACC
>Ga0315288_10000634_pt1 | contig 44146 bp, 36 predicted proteins | sample YL17G11_20_MG_FD_203454 | JGI IMG/M metagenome (GOLD analysis project Ga0315288, IMG submission 203454) | Sediment microbial communities from Yellowstone Lake, YNP, Wyoming, USA - YL17G11_20 | ecosystem: Environmental > Aquatic > Freshwater > Lake > Sediment | place: USA: Wyoming | collected... | reverse complement strand
TCGGCAGATCGAGGTGTCCCCGGGAATCGAGATACTGACCGAGATTGAAGACAGATGGGAGATAAAGAAGGTCAGACATCCCGCGGCTCGAGGAGCAGGCGCAATCCCGCGAATATCTCCGCGACTCGGCCCTTGGACAAGGCGCCGATTTTCTCAACGAGGTCGGCCTTGTCGACGGTGTAGAATTGCGAGACGTTCACAACGCTCGCCCGCTCCAGGTCGCCCTCGCCCTTCCGGAGGAGGATGTTGCCCGGAGCTTCGGCCCTCTGAAGATTGGATGTGAGTTCGCAGACGACGACCGTCCGGATCCGGCTGACGTTGAACAGGTCGCTCTGGACGACGACATAAGGATGCTGGAAACCCGGACCGGAGCCGGCCGGCTCGCCGAGGTCGAGCCAGAACAGGTCCCCCTGTCGAATCATGGCCGCTCTTTCTCCTTCAGCCGTTTCCGCTGGTATTCGCCCATGGCTTTCCGCCGGGCTATTTCGTCCGGCGCATCGGGTTGGGCGTAGACTTCGTCGAGCTTCTCGATGATGCGGCGGGTTTCTCTTCTCTGGATGTACTCGCGGGCGGCCGAGACGAAAATCTGGCTTCGCGACTTCTTCTGCTCTCTGGCCATTCTCTCGACTTCTTTGAAGACGTCGTCGGGGATCGAAATGGCGATCTTCATACCATTAGTATGCATATGTATCATACCCATTGTCAAGAAACCGACTTAGGCTTACGCCGGGGAACACAACTGCTCCTGTAGTTATAAGGACGCTCCTGGGGCCAGGGGATTCTCGGCAAGCCACAGAAACTCCTAACATCCTCTGATCCTGAGCATTAGGGAGCGCGGTCGAGATCCTGCTTTTTTCTGGGGCGGCTCGGACTCGGATCTCACCCTCCGATTCACCTCGATGGGGGATTGTCAAAGCGGGATGGCGGCGGCATGATCTCAGTCGCGGCCTGGCGCGGCCGGAAGGAATTTTCTGTATCATGGAAATGGAGAAACGGGCACTCCCCGATCGAAGACGAGCTCCGACAAAGCCGTTCGGCCGCTTCGCGCTTAGGGGCCGCCGGATGAAATCCAGGCGTCAGGACGCGGACACGAATTATTATGTCGACCGGTACGAGACGAAGTATTTCGCCCTGATTTGCGCGGCCCTGCTCCTGTGCGTCCTGGACGCGTATCTCACTTTGAGGATTCTCCACTTCGGAGGAAGCGAGCTCAATCCCCTGATGCTCTTCCTGATCGACAGGAAACCCACCCTGGCCATGATCGCCAAATATCTGGGCATGGCGGTCAGCATCGTCATCATCCTGATCCATAAGAACTTCATCGTTTTCGACCGGCTGAAAGTCCGGCTCTTCCTATACTTCATTTTTATTATTTATGGCCTCCTCGTCTCGTATGAGGCCTACGTTGTCCTGACTTACGTTAAAATAGCCGGTCCGCCGGTGTGACAGGATGCGTCGTCTCTCATTATACTTTCTCGTTTTTAACTCGCTTTCCAACCATTTCCTGACGATTCCGACCCGTTACCGTGGAAGTCCCGAATCCGGCCTGCTGGGGCCGGTGCGCATGATCTTGGAGAAGCGACGCGGGTAATTTCGGTGACAGATAACTCAATCCCCAAATTCTATTTAAGTCTGATCTGGCAAATTCATCTTTTTCAAGATCGCCTCGAACCGCGGATCGCGGGCGAGGACCGGCATGAACATTTCCGCATAGATGTGAATGTGGGGCATGATCGTATCGCGCTCCCGGATCGCCGTTTCCAGCCACTGGAAGGCCGCATCGAGATCTCCGAGGGCGGCGAATCCCCAAGCTATATTCACGGGTGAAACCGCGAGTTTCTTTCTGTCCTCGAGCAGCCCGGCCAAAATCTCCTCGGCCTTTTTGCTGTCTCCTTTCCTTTGATAAGACAGAAGGAGCATCCCTTCAGCCCAACCTGGGAAATTGACGAGTTCGCGCCCTTTTTCGAACGTCCGTATGGCTTCGTCATAAAGGCCTTTGAGGTAGTAGGCCATTCCGGCGTGGAGAAAAGCCAAGCCGACGTTGGGGTCGATCTGCTGGAGCTTCGCAAATTCCCCCAGGGCTTCGTCGTATCGGCCGGCGGCGTTATGAACAGCGATTGACCAGGCATAGAAGAGGGGCATCAGCGGATCGATGGCCAGGACGCGCTTGATCTCCCGGACGCTTTCGTCGAACCTCTTCTTCTGCATCAGCAGGAAGGCATATGACCCCCGGGACATCGCGTCGCCCGGGTTGAGCGCCAGGACCCGGCGGAAGCTCTCCTCGGCGGCCGGCCAATTCCATTCGAACCAGAACTGGAGCATGGCCGCGACCGCGTGAGCTTCGGCCAAATCCGGGTCCAAGCTCAGGGATTTTTCAAGGGCCGCCTTGGCTTTCGGATACACCTCGGCCCACGGGGCCAGATTCAAATTCCCCTGGGCGGCAAAGACGAAGGCGACGCCGGTGTAGGCCAGGGCGAAGTTCGGGTCCCGGCCGATGGCTTCCTGAAAGAAATCGAGGGCCTTTCCGAATGCCTCCGGATTCGGCCGGGCGCTGAAGTAGAGCCCCTTCAAATAGAGATTGTAGGCTTCCGGGTCGCCGGTGGAACGCTTCTTGAGGGCCGTTTTCTCCCCAGCCAGTAGGGTGACCTTGAGATGCTCCACGATGGCCAGCGAGATCTCATCCTGGATGTCGAAGACGTCGGCCTCCTCCCGGTCGAACCGCTCCGACCATAAGTGGAGGCCGGTCCGGGCATCGACGAGCTGGGCCGTGACCCGGAGCCGCTTTCCGGCTTTCCGGACGCTCCCTTCGAGGACGGCCCGGACGTCGAGCCTTTTCCCGATCTCCCGGACGTCCAGTTTCAGGCCGTTGAGGGCGAAGGCCGAGGTCCGGGCCACGACCCGGATCCCCTGGATGCGGGCGAGGGCGTGGATGAGCTCTTCGGCCAGCCCTTCGGCGAAATATTCCTGGTCCCTGGCCGGGCTCATATCGGCGAAAGGCAGGACGGCCAGCGAGGGCAGGACCTCTTTCGGCGCCGCCGGTTCGCCCTCCGCCGACCGCCGGCCGCTCTCGCCCTTCAGGGCGTCGATGACGCCGTCCATATCCGGATAGCGGTCGGCCGGCTTTTTTTGGAGGCACGTAAGTATGACCTCCTCCAATCCCGCCGGCAATTCAACCCTGAGCGCCGAGGGCCGCGGGGGAGCCTCGTTCAGGATCCCGTAAAGGACGGCCTGTCCGTGCTCTCCCGGGAACGGACGCCGCCCGGTCGTCATTTCATAAAGGGTGCAGCCGAAGGCCCAGATATCGGTCCGCCCATCGGCCTTCTCGCCCCGAACCTGCTCGGGCGACATGTAAGCCGCGGTGCCCAAGACCGTCTGAGGGCGGGTGAGGGCGGCCCCGCCTTCGAGCGAGGCCAAGCCAAAATCCGTGATCCGGGCCTGCCCCTCCCGGCCGAGCATGATGTTGGCCGGCTTGATGTCCCTATGGACGACGCCTTTTTCGTGGGCGGCCTTCAGGCCCTCGGCGATCTGGAGGGCGATATCGATCACCTCGAGGATAGGCAGGGGCCCCGCGGCGATCTTATCCTTGAGGCTGGGGCCGTCGATGAAGGCCATGGTGAAGAACGCCGCCCCATCGGCCTCGTCGACTTCATAAATGGGGCAGATGTTCGGATGGTCGAGAATGGCCGCGGCCTGGGCTTCGCGTAAAAACCGCTCCTTGGCCTCCGGGGCCCGGCTGAATTCCTCGGGCAGGAATTTGAGGGCGACCGTCCGCCGCAGTCTCGTATCTTCGGCCTTGAAAACGACACCCATCCCGCCCCGGCCGGCAACCCTCTGAAGCTTGTACCTGCCGCCGATCAGGCGTCCGGGCTGATATCGATCCTCGGGCCCGGCGATGGTCCGAGTGAAGGAGAATCCCTCGTCTTGCGGGTGTCCGATCCTCGTCCCGCAATGGGGGCAGAAGCCGGCGTCGGAGGCCGTCTCGAATTGGCAATTGGGGCATTTCACGGTTGGGTCTCTCTCCATCATATGCGCCTATTATATTCATTCGAGGGCCGGAAAACAAAAACGAAATTCCCTGCCGTCCCTTGACATGGACTATGGGGAAATCTAGTATCTGAGCGAGATCCAAATCCCATGATCGGCCGCACCATCGCTCAATACTCCTTCATCGAAAAGTTGGGCGAAGGAGGGATGGGCGCGGTCTATAAAGCGCGAGATCAGCGCCTGGACCGTTTCGTCGCGCTGAAAATCCTGCCTGCCGACAAAATGGCCGACCCGGAACGGCGGCTGCGGTTCACCCAGGAGGCCAAGTCGGCGTCCGCGCTGAACCATCCTAACATCGTCACCATCTTCGATATCAACCAAGCGGATGGCGTGCACTTCATCGCCATGGAGTACGTCGCGGGTCAGACGCTCGACGCGCTGATCGGCCCAAAGGGGCTTCCGCTCAAGGACGCGCTGAACTTCGCGATCCAGATCGCCGACGGCCTCGGGAAGGCGCACGCGGCGGGCATCATTCACCGCGACTTGAAACCGTCCAACATCATGGTCACTCCGGACGGACTGGTCAAGATCCTCGACTTCGGGCTGGCGAAGCTTGCCGAAAAAGCCGAACCATCCGGCGACTTCGCCGCGACCATGACCATGGCCCGGACGCCGATCACCGAGGAGGGCGTGATCCTCGGGACCGTCGCTTATATGTCGCCGGAGCAGGCCGCGGGAAAGTCGGTGGACGCCCGTTCGGATATTTTCTCCTTCGGGTCGGTTCTCTATGAGATGCTGACCGGCCGCCGCGCCTTCGAGGGAGAAACGAAAGCGTCCACGCTGGCGGCGGTGATCGCCCTGGACCCCGCGTCGCCGAGCGGAATCTCGCGCCTTCTGCCCGCGGAAGTGGAGCGGACGGCCATGCGGTGCCTGAGGAAGGACCCGCAACGGCGCTGGCAAAACATGTCGGATCTGAAGGTGGCCCTTCAGGACCTGAAAGAAGATACCGAATCGGGCAAGCTGTCGGCGGTTGTCGCCGCTCCGGCGCGAACGCGCCGGCGGCCCTGGCTCGTGATCGCGTTGGCCGCGGCGGCGGTCCTGGCCGCGGGCGGCGTTGCGGCCTGGTTGATGCTGAAGCCCGCTGCGGCGCCGCCGACGGGCCAGCCGGAACGGATCACCTTCGAGTCGGGGGTCGCCTTTTATCCGGCGATCTCGCCGGACGGCAAACTGATCGCATATTCCTCCGACCGGGACGGCAACATGGATATCTATGTGCGCCAACTGAGCGGTCAACAGACGATCCGGAGGACGCAAGATCCCGCGCCGGACTGGTACCCGGCGTTCTCACCGGACGGATTGAAGATCGTCTTCCGCTCCGAACGCGATGGCGGCGGGCTGTATGTGGCGGAAGCGCTCGGCGGCGCCGAGCGGAGGATCGCCGACGGCGGAAGGTTGCCCTCCTTCTCTCCCGACGGGTCGACGATCGTCTATCTGGTCGCTTCCGCGTTGACCCGGACCGCGAAAATGTTTCTCGTTCCCGCGGCCGGCGGCGCTCCCCGCCCCTTCCAGCCGGAATTCCTCATTCCTCCCAGGGGCGCGTCGTATTCATCACCGCTGTGGTCGGCGGACGGGAGGCACATTTTTTTTGACGGAATACGGCCCGGCGACCCGGACGGCTCAGCCTGGTGGCTGGCGCCTGTGGCCGGCGGTCCCGCCGTGCGCATCAAGCCCCCTGTCCGCCTTCCCCGCTCGTTCCGGGCGGTCATGGCTTGGCAGAATAATTATGTTTATTATTCGGAGGGCACGACCGTGGGCGGCATGAGCCTGTATCGGACTTCTCTCTCCCAAGGTTCCCGTCCGGAGGCCGGCCCGCCGCAGCTCGTCACCTCACCGACGGGGATGCAGTACGGAGCCTCGATTTCGTCGGACGGACGGATGGTCTTCAGCACGATGTCTCCGACGCCCAACATTTGGTCGGTGGCCCTGAAATCAAGCGACGGCACGGCCTCGGGTCCGCTTGAGCCGGTCACCTCCGATTCGACGGGCAAGATGGACGTCAGCGCTTCCGCGGATGGCTCTAAATTCGCCTGGACGGCCTATTCCCCGCAGCAGATCGAGATCCGTATTCGTGACCTGGCGACCGGGCGCGAAGAAGCCGTCGCCGGCTCCAACAATACCCTTGGCCTCTTTCCCCGGCTGAGCCCGGACGGCTCGCGGCTGGCCTACTCCGATCTGGTGGGCGGCAAGCGGATCTCTTACATCGCCGCAAGCGGGGCTCCGCCTCAGCCGATGGGTGGAGGCGGTATCGTCTACGGTTTTTTCTCAAAAACGGATGAGGTCCTCGCGGCTTCCGGCAACCAGCTGTTTCGACAAAACGCGGCCGGGGGCGGACGCCGCCTCATCCTGGACACGGCCGGCCAAGGAGAACTGATCGATATCGCCTTGTCCCCATCGGACCGGTGGGCGGCCTTCACCCTTGCTTTGCCCGATGGGACCGGCGGCCTGTACCTGGCGAAGGCGGGCGACCAACCGGCGGCCGCCGGGACGTGGACAAAGCTTGACGTTGACCGCAATTATCTCGGCTCGCCCACATGGTCGAGCGACAGCAGGATCCTATACTACGGCTCAAGCCGGGACGGGTTTGTCTGCGTCTGGGCTCAGCGGATCGCCGACGATGGAAAGCCGTCGGGCGAGCCCTTTGCCGCCTTTCACAATCATACGTCTCCCGACATGAAGTTGTATGGAACCAGCCGCGTGTCGGCGGCCCCGGGCCGGTTATACATGATGCTCGGCGTGTTCAAGGGCGACCTTTGGTCGCTGAAGCTTCCTCGCTGAGACTCGGGGATTATTTATCCATCCAAGGGCACCCGGTTTTCAGTCCGTTTGGGTCAGAATTCTCTAGGTTTCGATTTGGTTTTCGTATCCAATCTGCATGGTCAGTTTATCGGCCGGATTCAGCTTTTATTGAGCGTGACAATAACGGTTCCGATAAACGCATCGGATGTAGCCAGTGTCCCCGTCAATTGATTCTTGGCCGAATTCAACTGCAAATTCCAAGTTGCTTGAAGAGTTTTATAAGTTCCCCAGGAAACAACGGAGAAAGTCCCGCCTCCCGTCACCTTTCCCGAACTGCCAACCGACCAAGTGGAACTGACTCCGCTGCCCGTCACGTTCCCTGACGAATCGACAGTAAGATTTAAATCAAAAGTCTTGCCCGCTTCGCCGGACCCTGTGTTGCCCTTCCATGTCCCGGCAAGGTCACTTGACGGTGACGCCGGACTTTTGCATCCGGGAGAAAAAAGCAAGCCAGCGAGTACGATGAAGACTGAGAAGCGTTTCATGGTTCCCTCCTAAAAAAAAGTGGCTCCTCACCACAATTTGTGGGTGAATGCAACGAACCGTAACAGATAAAATGAAGAAAGGCAAGAAAAAAAGATCTTGAGGTAGCGCCATTTTATGCCACCGCTTCATCGTGAATGGGTGGGGGCAAAAACATGGCTGGCTTATTAGGGAACCCAACGTGTATAACATTGGGCTCGCACCCCTAAAGGAGACCAGCCATGCATATCACTTTTAAGACAATCTTGAACCGAATACAACCCCTCAACGGATTTATTTTTTTCGATGAACGAATCAGGGATGACCGTCATAGGCTGATCATTGACGTATCGATCCGCGAACATAAGCAACAGAAAGCCATCTGTCCGGAATGTAAAAAGGCCTGTCCGACTTATGATCATCTGTCGGAGCGGGAGTGGCAATACGTTCCCTGTTTGGGACTGGGTGTGTTTTTTCATTATGCGCCGCGCCGGGTGTCTTGTCCGGAGCACGGCATTCTTGTGGAAGCGATGCCCTGGAGTGATGGAAAGAGGCCCTATTGCCAGGCGATGATACAGTTTCTTGGCAACTGGGCGAGAAGGCTTTCCTGGAAGGAGACGGCCGCTATTTTCAAGGTCAGTTGGCAGGCCGTGTACCGCTCGGTGGACTGGATGGTGGACTGGGGGCTGAAGCACCGAAATTTGGAAGGGATCACAGCCATCGGCGTTGACGAAATCCACGTTGGGCATGGCAAGAAAAGCGTCAACTACCTGACCGTGATCTACGAAATTGACGCCTGCTGCCGGCGCTTGTTGTGGGTGGGACGGAAGCGAACGGCGGCGACCTTGCGGAAGGGCCTGGCGGCATTGGGCGAACCGGTGCTGAACGGAATTCAATATGTGTGCAGCGATATGTGGAAGGCGTATTTGAAGGTTGTCGGAACGCGGCTTAAGCAGGCCTGCCATATGATTGACCGATTCCATATCACTCAGCATCTCAACGAGGCGGTTGATGAGGTGCGGCGCAAGGATGTTTTGGCCATGACGGCCCGCCCGCGGGCCAAGCAAAAGCTCAAAAAGATGCGCTGGATCCTGCTGCGCCGTAAAACCCGCGTCTTGGGGAAAGCCCGCGAGAAATTGAACCGGCTGTTGAGCGGCCGCCTCCAGACGGGAAGGGCTTACATCCTCAAGGAAGCTTTCTGTCATTTCTGGGATTACCGGAGCGTCACTTGGGCCGGGGCGTTTATGCGGGCGTGGATTCAGAGGGTCAAGCGGAGTCGTATCGCCCCGATGATTAAAGTCGCCAACATGATCGCGACGCACGAGGGTCTAATCCTCAACTGGATCAGAGCCCGACGGGAAGTATTCACCGGTGCTACGGAAGGCTTGAACAACAAAGCCCGTGTGGTTACCAGACGATCTTATGGTTTCCGAACGCTTCATGTCATGGAATTGGCTTTATATCACACGCTTGGACAACTCCCGGAACCGAAAGTCACCCACAAATTGTGGTGAGGAGCCGTTTTGATTTAACCGATGAAGAGGATAAGGAGCACACAAATCTATTCTTTATCAATGAACTTCTTGAAGCACGCCATAAGGCAGAACAGCGCAACATCACACTGCCCTTATACATTCATTCAGGCGAAAGCAACTGGACGGAAAACGAAAATGTTCTGGATGCCATTCTCCTTGATGCCAAACGGATAGGCCATGGTATTGCGCTCTTCAAACATCCTCTTCTCATGCAAATAGTGAAAGATCGGGGCATCGCCATCGAGGTCTGTCCGATTAGCAACCAAGTTCTCGGTTTCGTCGCCGACCTTCGCAATCATCCCGCCGTACTCTACCTCAACAGCGGCTTGCCGGTCGTCATCAGCTCCGATGATCCTGGTATCTGGAAGTGTACGTTTTCTTATGATTTCTACGCTGCGTTCATGGCCTGGGGATTGGACTTGAAATGTCTCAAGCAGTTAGCGATGAACTCGCTTCTTTACTCGGCGATGACTCTCGAGGAAAAAGAAAGAGCTCTGGAGTTTTGGCGAGAAAAATGGGAGAAGTTCATTACGTGGTTGAATGAGTATAAGGTATAACCACCCGCTGCAAGGCGGCGCTACCAAAGCCTAAAGACATCGCGAGAAATTCCTTCCCTCTTGGAAGGACGCCGACCCCGACATCCCGATCCTGAAAGATGCCAAGTCCGAATACGAAAAGCTGAAGTAACGGCCCTAATTCAATGGGAGCCGATGCAATGACGGGAAATAGCGCTTCTTGTTCTTGACATCGATCCGCATCGGGCGATAGACTCGCCTTGTGATGGGGAGAGTCGAGCGTACAATTCACCGGGGGGACCCATGACCTTCGCCCCGGGCACCCGGCTCGGCCCTTACGAAATCGTCGTCTTTCTGGGCGCCGGCGGCATGGGCCAGGTGTACCGGGCGCGCGACACGCAGCTCAAGCGGGAAGTCGCGCTCAAAGTCCTGCCCCCCGAGGTCGCGGCCGATGCCGACCGCCTCGCCCGGTTCCAGCGCGAGGCCGAACTCCTCGCCGCGCTGAATCATCCGCATATCGCCCAGATCCACGGGATAGTCGAGACCGGCTCTTCGGCCGGCCCTGGCCAGGCCGGCTCAGGGAGACATGGCGGCCGCGCGCTCGTGATGGAGCTGGTCGAAGGGGAGACGCTGGCCGATCGGATCGGTCGCGGCCCGGTTCCCGTGGAGGAAGCTCTCCCGCTCGCGCGTCAGCTCGCCGAGGCCCTCGAGTTCGCGCACGAGCGGGGCATCATCCACCGGGACCTGAAGCCCGGCAACGTCAAGATCACCCCTGAGGGCAAGCTGAAGGTGCTCGACTTCGGCCTGGCTAAGGCGTTCGATGCGCGCGCCGCTACGGGGGATCCGAACGCGTCGCCGACTTTGACCAGCCCGGCGATGACGCAGGCGGGGATCATCCTGGGCACCGCGGCCTACATGAGTCCTGAGCAGGCCCGCGGCGCGGCGGTGGATAAGCGCACGGACATCTGGGCCTTCGGCGTCGTCCTCTTCGAGATGTTGACGGGACGGCCATGTTTCCCAGGTGACTCGGTCACCGACATCCTGGCCGCCGTCGTCAAATCCGACCCCGACTGGGCGGCGCTGCCGGCCGACACGCCGCGGAGCGTTCGCGACCTGCTCCGCCGTTGCCTCGCGAAAGACCGCAGGCAGCGCCTTCATGATATCGCCGATGCCCGATTGGAGATCGAGGCCGCATTGACTCGGTATACCGCCTCTTTGAACGTCCCCTCGGGATCTATGACCTCGACCGTGGAGGCCTCATGGCCACGTTGGGGCGGGGAGGCGAAGGCGGAGTGAGCAGGTCGTGGACGCCGGATGGAAGGCGCGTCGTGTTTACGTGGATCAAACCGGACGGACTTCGAGAACTCGCCTGGCAGGCTGCCGACGGCGCCACACCGCCAGAGAAACTGGCCGAGGATGGGGAACCAGGCTGTTGGACACCCGATGGAAAAGAGCTCATCGGCCTGAAGGATCGGGATATCTGGGTGGTGGCAGATCTCGGCGGCGGAGCCGGTCGACGCCCGATCGTCACGTCAACGGCGGAGGAACGGTATCCGGCCCTGTCGCCAAACGGACGCTGGCTCGTCTACGGGTCGAACGAGTCCGGGCGGTTCGAGGTGTACATCCAGCCGTATCCCGGTCCGGGCGATCGCGTAACGGCATCGACTGACGGCGGCGACAACCCTGTATGGCATCCGGGCGGTCGGGAGCTGTTCTTCCTGAGCCGGGCCGACGCGACGGGCGTTCGTCACATGATGTCGGTCTCCCTTCAGCCAGGCTTAGGGCTCCGTCCCGGGCCGCCGCGGCCCCTGTTTCCGTTCCGGGATCCCGACCTGCGCTTCGCTGCAAACCCGTTCTCGGGATTCGAGGTTGCCCCAGACGGTGAGCACTTCGTCACCACGCAGGCCGTTCCCTCTCCGCCCTTGCCGCCCGTCACCCAAATCCATCTCGTCCTGAACTGGATCGAGGATGTGAAGGCGAAGTTGGCAAAGCAGTAGGCGGACGGATCTCCCGATCACGATCAAAAGGACGATCAATTCGCGAAATACTCATCTGGGCCGGAGGATCGCCCATATTGATTACCATCCTCTTGTTTGATATGCTTCCCTCAACCTGTTCAAGCAAGGAAGGATAGGGGTTTTGCCATGAGATGTCCGAAATGCCTGCAGGACAATCCCAGCGATACGCGTTTTTGCGGGAACTGCGCGGCGCCGCTCGGCCCGACTTCGCTGGAGACAGAGCGCTCCGCCGGCCCAACCGAGACGATCGCGACGATCGTGACCGAACTCCGGACGGGGACGGCCTTCGCCGGACGGTTCCAGGTGATCGAGGAGCTGGGCAAGGGCGGGATGGGCCGCGTCTACAAGGTTTACGACGAGAAGACGCGGGAGAAGATCGCTCTCAAGCTCCTCAAGCCCGAGATCGCCGCTGACAAGCAGGCCATCGAGCGGTTCGGGAATGAACTGCGCTTCGCCCGGAAGATCAGCCATCGGAATGTCTGCCGGATGTACGACCTGGGCGAGGAAAAGGGGACGCACTTCATCACGATGGAATACGTCTCGGGCGAGGACTTGAAGAGCATGCTTCAGATGATGGGGCAGCTCAGCTCAGGACAAATCGTGTCGATCGGAAAACAAGTCTGCGATGGTCTTGCCGAGGCCCACAGCCTGGGCGTAGTTCACCGGGACCTGAAGCCCCAAAATATCATGATCGATAAAAGCGGGAACGCCAAGATCATGGACTTTGGGATTGCCCGGTCGATCCGGGAGAAGGGGATTACGGGCGCTGGAATCATGATCGGGACGCCGGAATACATGTCTCCGGAGCAGACGGAAGCCAAGGACATTGACCAGAGGTCGGACATTTATTCCCTGGGTATCATTCTCTATGAGATGGCGACGGGCCATGTTCCCTTCGAAGGGGAGACAGCCTTGAGCATCGCCATCAAGCATAAAACGGAAATCCCCAAGGACCCGCGGGAGTTCAATCCGCAAATCCCCGAAGATCTGAGCCGTTTGATCCTAAAATGTATGGAAAAAGAGAAAGAGAGAAGATACCAGGGGGTAGATGAAATCCTGTCGGCACTTGTCAAAATAGAGTCCCGCACTCCCACCACCGGCATTGCCGCGTCAAAGGTGACCGAGACAGAAAAGATACTGGAAGCGAAATGGAAAAAATCCATTGCCGTGCTCCCTTTTTCGAACCTCAGTCCGGAGAAAGAGCAGGAGTACTTCTGCGACGGCCTAAGCGAAGAGATCATCAACGCCTTGAGCCATATCCGGGAGCTGAGGGTTGTGGCCCGGACCTCGGCCTTTGCTTTCAAAGGAAAAGAGATTGACATCCGCGAGGTCGGAGAAAAACTGAACGTGGATGCCGTTCTGGAAGGGAGTGTGCGAAAAGCCGGAGAGAGGCTGAGGATTACAGCCCAGCTCATCAACGTCGCCGACGGTTATCACCTCTGGTCCGAGCGGTTCGACCGCGAGATGAAAGACGTTTTTAACATTCAAGACGAAGTGACGCTGGAGATCGTAGACAAGCTGAAGATTGAGCTGCTGGGAAAAGAGAGGGAGCAGGTCGTCAAGCGCTACACGAATAACTTGGAGGCCCATAACCTGCTATTGAAAGGCTGGTATTTCTGGGCCAAAAGGACAAAAGAAGGGCTGAAAAGAGGTCTGGAATGCCTTCATCAGGCTCTTGAGATTGACCCCGCGTACGCGCTGGCTCATGCTCAGCTTGCCTTCAACTTCTTCAGCCTGGGTTGGCTCGGCTTTGCCCGGCCGCATGAAGCCATTCCGAAAGCCAAGGCTGCAGCCCGGAAAGCCCTTGAAATAGACATCTCGCTTCCTCAAGCTTATGCTGCCTTAGGCTTTATTTCCCTTTTCTATGACTGGGATTGGACGGCTGCCGAAAATGGATTCAAAAAGGCTCTTTCCCTCAATCCGGGATTAGACAATGCCAACTTTGGATATGCTTGCTTTTTGGCGTCCTTGGGTCGCCACGAGGAATCCGTTCTTGCCCTAAAAAAAGCCGTGGAATTCGACCCTTTATCGCTCCGGATGAATGCTGAATTAGGTTTCTGTTTCCGTTTAGCCCGCAGGTATGATGAAGCTCAAGAACAGCTCAAGAAAACCATTGAGATGGACCCGAACTTTGGCCTGGCTCATGATTATATGGGGATTTTGTACAACGATAAGGGGATGTATAAGGAAGCTATACCGGAAATTCAACAAGCGATCGAGCTGACAGGCGGCTTTTCCTGGTCATTCGGACATCTGGGATATGCAGATGCCATGTTGGGTCAAAAAGATGAAGCAGAAAAGATCCTTCATGGACTGGAAGAGCGCTCGAAGGAAGAATATATCGGACCGACAGCTTTGATGCTGATACATATTGCGCTTGGAAACATCGATAAATCGTTTGTATGTTTGGGAAAAGCGATAGAAGAGCGTGACCCCAATTTGTCCCTCATGAAGGTTTTACCCGAATTTGACATCGTCCGCCCAGACCCTCGATTCAAAGCCTTCCTCAAGAAAATGAATCTCGATAAATAAACGAATTGACTCGATCCGCGTCCGGGATTATTCTTTTTCGTGCTGGGGAGCGTCGATTCCACGCTTAAGGTGAGATAGTGATCGAGGTGTACTATGTTGGCTCTCGTGAAAAAGCCCCGTATTGAGTTGTCGATCCACGGGGAGCACGTCGAGGAGATCATCGCCTGGATTAGAAAGAAATACGACGCGGCCATCCTGTCTACCGACGATGCGGAGGCATCCGTCCTCGTGGAGGAAACAGAGTTCTGGAAGGAAATGGAGAAGAATCGAGTCGGCAACCTTCTTGCCGGGGCACGCCTTAAGGCGCGACTGACCCAGGGGCAACTGGCCAAGAAGCTCAACATCAGACAGAATATGGTCAGCGATTACGAGCGCGGCCGTCGTTGTCTTTCCCCCGGCATGGCCAAGCGATTCTGCACCGTCCTCCATGATAAAGAAGCGCACTTGAAATATGGGGACGAACCATCGAGTTCACCTGATAAGTAATCGCCGAGGCTTCGCCGCGGCCATTCCTTCCTTGCTTCATAGTCGCCCTTCCTGGTTTCTGCGCTTCTTGTTCTTGACATGTTTTGAGCTCCGATTTATGCTTCCGCCCGGTGGAGAAATGGGGCCAACGAGGCGTAACCGAGCCATTAAGAATAATGCCGCGGAGATCATCTTCCGGAAAAAACGCGAACGGCGTCGCCAATTGGCAAAGTTGCCCTTCGAAAAAAAGATTGAGATCGTCGTCGAACTCCAGAAGGCGGCCGCCGCGATCCGCAAGGATCCCCGCCGCATCGTCTGGCCCATCTAACCCAAAAATCCGCAGCCGCTTCTTGTTTCGCCACCAGAGTCTATTTTGCCGGGAGGCGGTTCGCGGCGATTCGTCCGTCATTCACCACCAGCGTGACGTTCAGCACCGCCGTGATGTTTTCCAGCGGATTGCCATCCAAAACGATGAGATCCGCTTCCAAGCCCGGCCGGATCGAACCTGTCCGCTTTGAGATTCCCAACGCTTCGGCAGACCTCGAGGTCGCCGCTTGAATGGCTTCCATCGGCGTCATTCCGATCCCCGCAAGTTCCATAATCTCCTCGCCGATACTCCCGCCGTGGTCCGTTCCTGCAATGACCCTCAGGCCCATCTTGCGGGCGCGCCGAGCGCTATCGCGCACGCTTATGGCCATATCCTTCTCTCTAGCAGCCAAGGAATCGTCACTGTTCGCTTTATCGCGCAGGCGCCACGCCTGACAGATCAGGCTCGCCGGCGGCACAAGCGTAACAGCCAAGAACGATAACACGCGTTGACCTTGACCGGGCGGCCTGAATGCGGAGATCGTCGGCACGTAAATAACATTCTTTATCTTCATGAGTTCCAACGTCGCATCCGCCAGATAAACTCCATGCTCGATCGAGCTCACACCCGCGCGAACGGCGGCCGTCACGCCATCATCCCCATAGGCATGCGCCGCCGCCGGAATACCGGCGTTCCGCGCTTCCGCAACCGCGGCCGCCAGCTCTTCGTTCGAGAGTGCCCGCCCACGCGGAGCGTTGTTTAGTTCCCAGGCGGTGTTGGTCGCGAAAACCTTGATCACGTCAACATGGCGATCAAGGTTGGCGCGGACGAGCCGCTGCGCGCCGGCCACACCGATGTCGGCGACCCCGCGCAAATCCTTGAGTTGAGGGTGGTCGCTAAATAAAAAAGTATCCGACAGTTCGTACATCGGAAATTTCCCGATGTTCGGCGCGATCGCATACCCCGCCGCGAGAATGTCGGGAATGTCGAATTCCCCGCGGCGGTGCCGCTCGCGAAGTTCTACATCGAAGTAACGAATTGTAAGCATGCTTCGGCCGGTCGTCATTCCGTCGCGGGCAAGCATGCTTTGAATGGCTTTGAGGTCCATGGGATGGATGTGGGCATCGATGAAGCCCGGCAGCAGCCACCGGCCGCCGAGATCGAATCGCTCAGCATTGGCGGGCGGAGAGATTGGCGCGGCCGACACGACGCTGATTTTGCCCTCCGCCACGACGACGGTCACGTCCCGCTGCGGTGCGTCGAATACTCCGTCAATCAGGTTTGCATGCTCCAACATCAAGACGGGCGGTTTAGAAGTGGCCGGCGTTGATGGAGTATTTTTGCATGACCCGAATAAGGCGAAGACGACAAGAACGATAAAAACAATGCGCTTCATGGTTTCCTCCCGGGAAACTTACTTGCTATCTTAATACATCTATTAAGAAGCAGTCGTCAAGGCAACCGGGCCTTCGCGCAGGCTTTGTCGAGGTCGAAGGCCGGCGTCGGCGCTATTTTTATGGCTTCGCCTATGCCTCGGCTTTAGAAAAACACAGAACCGCCCGCTGAGTGATCCGCCACTCGGTCCAACTTCTTGCTCTTAGGGCTAAAATTTCAGCGTCGCTTTGAGCTTGGAGCCAGCGCGACAGATGTCCTACAAGTGGAGCAAGGCGGTCCTCGAAAAATGGCTGTTGGGCTTCGGAATGGAATAAAATGGTAACGACAGGCAGGCTCTCATGAACCCTATGCAAGCCTCTTTCCCGTCCAAAGAATGGGGTTCACCTCAGTGGCTCATTCTTTTTTCTGTGGAAAAAAGGAGTCCTTATTCTCGTCCCGGCTTTGCGCCCTTGGCCTTGAGCCCGTCAAGGAGCGACCGCGCTTCCAGGAAATCGGAATGCAGCCGGGTATTTGTATAGTTCGTGAGGAGCCTGCGGGCCTCATCTGTTTTCCCTCGCTCCCAGAGTTTCAAGGCGTCCTTTTCTAAAGCGGCCAATTTCGTTCAAGTCGTCTGGCTAACGTTCGATCTCAGTGTCGCCGGTCGAGCCGCCTCCGGTGGGGCGAGTTGTCAGATTCCTTTCCTATAGACATCTCGCCTGTGACCTATTCTCAGGATAAGGACATCGTCTCCTAAAATGGCAAAGATTACCCTGTGATCACCGACTCGATATTTTCGAAGACCGGCAAATTGCCCTTTGAGAACCGGATAAGCAATTGCCTTCTTTGAAAGCTCTTCTTCAATCTGATTTAAAATACGGCCGGCCTCCGCCTTAGAAAGCTTTTTCAGATCGCGATGGACTGACTTTTTGTAAATGATATTATAAGCCAAGGGATTTTCTCAGCTCTTTGCTCGAAACGATAGGATCTGTTTTGTCATGGAGCCGGTCAAGAGCGACTTGGAGATCTGCATAGTCATCAATGTAATATTCCAACGCCTTTTGAATGATGTAAGAACGGGGACGTTCTGTTTCTTTAGCGATACTGTCTAATTGATCGAAAAGCTCTTTGGGGAGTCTCAATGAAATTGCTGTATTCATAAAGCACCTCTGGATATTATTGTATTACATTGTATACATGAGATCATAGAAAGTCAACTTGGAAGGGGAAAACGCGAAGCCGTAAGCGAGTTCAGCCAATTTACAACATCCCCATTTTTAAGGCAATATTATGTTCCGGAGCGCGCGTCCGGGATTTTCCTTCCTCGTGATGGGGAGTGTCGATTCCACAGCGGCCGGGGCCCCGGGCTTGCCCGGGGGTCCACTTCCGCCGTACTCGCCTGTGAATGTAAGCCACGGGCGAGTGGCGAGCCGAAGGCTCGTCCCTTGACGCTTTATGAGAGCGTAAGCCGTGCAGGGCGAAAAAGTAAATCCTTGTACTCCTAAAATCAGTGCGGAAAAGGTAATGGCTGGAATGCCCGCGGCTACTTATTTATAAGTTCCTGGAAGCGGGGGTGGTTGCGCAGAGGAGCCCAGACCGGGTCGATTTTAAGCAAGGGAATGGATAGCTCTCCAGGGATGGAGAGCAGATATTCAATCTTATCAAGGGCCTTGTCATTTTCTCCGACCATGACATAGACGCGGGCCAGGTCTTTGACGCGATAGGGCCCTCTGAAGAATTCTTTAGATATGGGAAGAAGCTCTGTGGCTCTTATGGCTTCCTGAACGGCCTTCTCCTTGAGACCAAGGCCGGCATAAGCGATTCCCAGGGCGCTGTGGAATCGAGAATCATCCGGCTGTTCTTTGGCTTTATTTTCAAGGAAGAGACGCGCGGAACCGTAATATTCTTTCTCCTTTTCTTTTTCGCCTATTAGCCCATAGATTTGAGCATAGAGTTGGCTCTTTGGTACAAAATGGAATTGATTATCCAACGCTTCCAGCGGCATCAAGGAGATATGCTTCAAAGCGCTTTGATACTCTTTGTCATAGATGTCAACAATGACCCGGAGGAAATGAGCGCCATTTTTATCGTCGGGTGAAACGATTCTCTGGGTGGCTTCTTCGAGGATTTCTCTGGCCTTTTTGGTATTGCCCTCCCAGGAAAGATATAAGAAACCAATCGAAACAAACGGAGCGATATAAGGCGAGATGTAATCTGGAAAGATCGAGATAGCCCGCTTGTAAAGACGCTCTCCCTCAACATAATTGCGTCTGAGAAAATATGTATTGCCCAGATTCCGAAGTATATTGACATCGCGAGGATTAATTTCTAAAGCCTTATTCAGGTTCGAAAGATTTTCATCCAATTTTCCCTGTCGACGCTTGACATAAGCAATATATTCTAAAATCTCGCTGTTTCTTGGCTGTTTTTTAAGGGCAAAAGATAGATGTTCAAGGGAATGCTCATAGTCCAATTTACAGGAATAATAGTAAAACCCGAGGGCAAAGTGAGTCTCAGGTGCATCGGGACCAAGCTGGAGAGCCCTATCCGCAGCCTTCTTGGACTTTGCTGCTCGTTCTTCAGTATGGTCCAAATGAAACCAATACATCGTAGCATGAGCTCTGGCGAGCCCTGCGTACGCTTGAGCAAAGCTGGGATCCAGCTTAACGGCTTTTTCCAACATTTCAATGGCTGAGGTAAGGTTTTTTCTGTTATCAGCGCCCAGGCGGAAAGAATCCATGCCGCGGAGGTAATCGTCGTAGGCCTCCGGGTTGTTCGTGAGTTTGGCCTCCAGCACTTTTTGTTCAGGCTCAAGGAGCGCGATATTGAGGGCTTCCGCCACGCGCTTGGCGATATCCGCCTGGACCTGAAACACTTCCGCAATCGTTTCGTCATATGGATTGGCCCATACTTGCGTGGCGTCTGAGATCCTGACCAGGGACGGCGTCACTCGCACTTTGCTCGCTCCGCCGGGTTGCTTTTGCCAGCGCACGGTGCCATAGAGGACATAGCCGACATTCAATTCGTCACCGATTTTCTGAGGAGTTTTGCTGGTTTTTTTATACTGATAGGCGCTCGTTCGGGCGATGACCTCCAGCCGGCTGATACTGCTGAGCCGGGCGGTGATCTCATCCGTCATGCCGTCGGCAAAATATTCATCCTCAAGCGCTCCTTGATTCTCAAACGGCAGCACGACGATCCTCTTGCTTGCCGGCGGAGGAGCCGGTTTTTCTTTTCCGAGAAAAATAAAGGCCAATCCGGCCGCGATGGCCACGAATAAGAGAGCGGCGATCAATCCCCAACGCTTGCCGAAAGCGCCTTTGATTTCCCTCGAAGTGAAAGGCCTTCTTTGCGGAAGAACCTTTTCGGCGGCGGGGACTTCTTGCTCAATCTGGTTGAGTTGAGACAGAATTTCCTCTGCGTTCTGAGGCCTGTTCTTTTTATCTTTTTCCAGACATTTCAGGATCAATTGACTGAGATCCAGAGGCAACTGAGCATTGAGCGTTCTCGGGTCTTGGGGCGCCTCCGTCTTGTGCTTGACGGCAATGCTTAAAGGCGTATCTCCTTCAAACGGTACCCTCCCGGTCAGCATCTCATAGAGAATTACTCCAAGCGAATAGAGATCCGACCGCTGGTCTATCTCTTTGCCTTCGACCTGCTCCGGACTCATGTACTCCGGAGTGCCGATGATGATTCCCGCGCCCGTGATCCCTTTCGTCTTGAGAGAGCGGGCGATCCCGAAATCCATGATCCGCGCTTTCCCGTCCCGGTCGATCATGATGTTCTGCGGCTTCAGATCGCGATGGACGACCCCTAGTTTATGGGCTTCCGCCAGCCCTTCGCAGACATACCTCGTGATGGAAACCGCCTGTCCCGGACTCATCCGCCCCATCATCCGGATCATGCTCTTCAAATCTTCTCCGGACACATATTCCATCGTGATGTAATGCGTCCCTTCTTCCTCACCCAGGTCAAACATTCGGCAGACGTTTTTGTGGATGATCTTCCGGGCATACTTGAGCTCATTGGAGAAGCGCTCGACGGTCTCCTCATCCGAGGAGATTTCAGGCCGGAGGAGCTTTAAAGCCACTTTTTCTTTGATTTTTTTATCGAAGACCTTATAGACTCTGCCCATGCCCCCTTTGCCCAGCTCTTCAATCACCTCATATCTTCGGGCAAAAATGGTCCCCGTGGCCAGTTCTTTGAGTGGCATTCGAAGCGTCTCGGCCGGAGGCGGGGAGACTTTTTCTGAGGGATAAAGGGAGGAGCCGCAGCGGCCGCAGAAGCGGGTTCCGGAGGGATTATCAAAATCGCATTGGGGGCATCCCATCTCTTGCTCTTTTGCCGACAGGGTTAAAGAATAACAATAAAGGAGTTTGCTGTCAAATGAGCCGATAATAACCGAAATTGCCGATAGAATTGGGAAGTCGCTGATTTCATTGTCATTGCGAACGACCGAAGGGAGCGTGGCAATCTCCAAGATAATCCCCCCACACCCCCCTTTACTAAAGGGGGGAGAAGGGGGGATTAGCCACGTCGCTTCGCTCCTCGCGATGACAGATTCTGTCGGCAATTTCGGATCTGAACCCTTCCTTGATACGTTCGACGGCGCCAAACCCCGATTTTTAAATCGGGGTGAAAAGCGCCGCTCAGTATTAACCCTGCGCATACCCCGGGCTTCAGCCCGGGGAGTCGAATGGGTTGATTTTAAATGCGATCTCGGGGGCCGCCCCTGTGAATAAAGCGATGATCTTCATCGTCCCCCCGCACTTGGGAATCCATGCGAAAACGCCGCTCACCCTTGACTCATTCCGGCCACAAAGAAGTATAATGACCATCCAGAGTCGGTACGCTCCGATCGGTGGCCTGTTTAGACCAGAATCGGTGGCCGGATTCGCCGGAATATGCAGTCAAAAAGTGAAGACGTTTTTCTCTCGATCAGCGGGAAAATGGCTTTTGGATATGGAAAGGGATAAAATGGCAATTACGGCGGGCCGACAATACACCTTATTAAGGCCTTCCCGTTGTCCAAATTATGGGGTCCACCCCAGATTGGTCCATCTTCAACACAAAAGGAGTTATTATCATGTCCACCCTCGCTCAAACAATCAAGGACGAGATTCGGCGAATCTCTCGCCGGGAAATCAGCCGGGCGCTCTCGAATTTCCGCAAGGACCACGTCGCTCTGAAAAAGCGACTCGCCGAGCAAAAGCGTAGAATATTTACGCTTGAGAAAGAGAACAAGGAACTTTCTAAAAAACTGGGTGCGTTCAGTCAAGATCAGGGGGCCACTTCCGCTCCGAAACCTGAGGCCGAGCACATCGCGGTCTATGCCAGGGGGATCAAGAGCCTCCGTCGGCGGCTCGGTCTCTCCCAGATCGCCCTGGCCATGCTGGTCGGTATGAACAGGATCAGCATCGCACATTGGGAGAAGAAATCCGGGAAGATAACAATCAGAAAGCCTGAAGTGAGAAAAACGCTGATGGAGCTGAAGGGCATGAAAAAGGCAGAGGTCGCGGCGCGGCTGGCGATATAGTATCGGCATGGTTAGGAGGGGGGATTCAGCGCCAAGGGCGGGAATTCGCCAAATTGACTTAGGCCGGCCATAAGAGTAAGAGAATAAAAGTACTAGAATCAAGGGAGGTAAAAATGAAAAATCCCAAGAAATCCTGCGCCATCGTTTGGGTCATCCTGTTCCTGGCCGCCGGCTGGGCCGGGCCGCTGGCGGGCCAGAACCTCGAGGAGAAGGTCCACGCCCGGACCCTCAAAAACGGAATGACCGTCCTCCTCGTCGAGAGGCACGGCGCGCCCGTCTTCAGCACGATCTACGGCTTCAAGGTCGGGTCCGTGGACGAGATCCCGGGTATCACCGGGACCGCCCACCTCTTCGAGCACATGGCCTTCAAGGGCACGCCCAAAATCGGCACCTCGGACTTCGCCAAGGAAAAGATCGTCATGGACGAAGTCAACCGGGTCGGCCGGGAATGGAGCTTGGAACTTGTCAAGGGCGAGCGGGCCGACAAGGAAAAGCTGGCCCGCCTCCGCGAGGATCTCACCCGGCTCGAGGCCGAGCAGAAAAAATTCATCGTCAAGGACGAGATCGACGTCATCTACAGCAACGTCGGAGGCACAGGGCTCAACGCCGGGACGGGCACCGACCAGACGATGTACATCATCAATCTGCCCTCAAACCAGCTCGAGCGATTCTGCCTGGTCGAATCCGAAAGGATCAGGAACACCATCCTGCGCGAGTTCTACACCGAACGGAGCGTCATTCAGGAGGAGCGGAAGCAGACGACCGACGCCTCTCCGGCCCGCCTGTTGAACGAGATGTTCATGGGAGCGGCCTTCCTTGCCCATCCCTATAACCACCCCGTCGTGGGCTGGGCCTCGGACATTAATTCCGTGACCCTCGAAGAGGCCCAGGCTTTTAAGAACAAGTACTATACGCCGAACAACTGCGTCCTGGCCATCGCCGGCGACGTCGATCCGGAAAAAGCCTGGCCCCTGATCGAGAAATATTTCGGCGACATTCCGCGGGGCGAAGACCCGCCCGTCCTGAGGACGGTGGAGCCGAAACAGCTCGGCGAACGGCGAGTCCGGTTCGAATTCGACGCCGAGCCCGCGCTGATGATGGGGTACCATAAACCCACGTTTCCCGCTAAAGAAGACGCGGCGGCCGCCGTGCTGTCCAGCATCCTGTCCTCCGGACGGACGTCGCGCCTGAACAAGGACCTCGTTCAGGATAAACAGCTCGCGGTTTCCGTGTTCGCGGGTTCCGGAGGCGGCGGCGCCCGCTACCCGAACCTCTTCACCTTCAACGCCACCCCGCGCTTTCCCCATACCGTGGAGGAAGTGGAAAAGGCCATCCTCGAGCACATCGAGAAGATCAAGGCGGAGCCCGTCAGCGAGCGGGAGTTGCAGAAGGTCAAAAACAGCCTGGAAGCTTCCTACATTCGTTCGATGAGTTCGAACATGGGGCTGGCGATGATGCTCTCTCGATACCAGTTGCTCTTTGGGGACTGGAAACTCTATCTCAAATATAAGGACATCCTGACCGCCATCACGGCCGCGGACGTCATGGATTTTGCCAAGACATATCTGACACCGGAGAACCTGACCGTGGCCTTCCTCATCAAGAAGGCCAAGGCGAGCTGAGGGGAGGAAGATCATGAACAGCAAGAAAATCGTCAAAGGACTGGTCCTCGGAACGGTTCTCGTCGCCCTCGTCTTGACGGCCGCCGCCCAAAAGCATCCGCGCGAGCTCGGCCCATCGCCGGAACTCCAGTTCAAACTGACCAAGCCGGTGATGTTCACCCTGTCGAACGGCATCCAGTGCTTCTACATGGAGGATAAGGAATTGCCTCTCGTTTCCTTCCAGGGGCTCATGAAGGGAGGGAGCCTCTACGAGCCGGCCGAGAAGACCGGGCTGGCTTCCTTCGCGGGTACAGTCCTCCGCACGGGCGGCACCAAAACCCTCGCCGGCGACCAGATCAACGAAGAGCTGGAGTTCATGGCCGCCTCGATCGAATCATTCGGCGGCCGCGAATATATGACGGTCTTGGGAAACTCCCTCAAGAAAGATTTCGCCAAACTCGTCGAGCTTTACGCGGACATCATCATGAATCCCGAGTTCCGCCAGGACAAGATCGACCTGGCCAAGAACCAGACTCTCGAAGGGATGCGGCGGCGGTGGGACCAGCCCATGCAGGTCGCCATGACCCTCTTCAGCGAAAAAATCTACGGCGCGGACACGCCGTTCGGGCGGAGGACCACGCCGGCCACGGTCAAAGCCGTCACGCGTGACGACCTCATCGCTTTCCATAAGAATTATTTCGCTCCCAACAATTTCTACTTGGGCATCACGGGCGACCTCTCGATGAGCGAGGCCAAAGCCGCCCTGGAGAAGGCCTTCAAAGGCTGGGCTAAAAAGAAAGTGACGTTCGCGGAAGTCGCGCCTCTCGTCGAGAAAGCCGATGGGACGATCTACCACGCCTCTAAGGATACGCCCCAGGGGAACGTTTTCATGGGGCACCTCGGCATCACCCAGAAGAGCCCGGACGAGTTTAAAGTCGAGCTCATGAACGACATCCTGGGCGGCGGCGGTTTCACCGCCCGGCTGATGAAAGAGCTGCGTTCGAATCGCGGGTTAACCTATGGGATCTACGGCGGAGTCAACGAGGGGACGGGAAAGTACAGAGGCGTCTTCCAGATCGGCTCCCAGCTTAAAGCGGCCAAGTTCGTCGAGGCCGTCGAGACCATCAAGGGCATCATCAAGGATATTCAGACGAATCCCGTCACGGATGAGGAGATTACGACCTCCAAGAACTCCCTCATCAACAGTTTTGTTTTCCGTTTCGAGCAGAAAAGCCAGATCCTTTCCCAGTTCATGAGCCTCAAGCTTGACGGGTATCCGGATAACTACCTCGAAACATACATCGACAACATCCGGAAGGTGACGAAGGCCGACATCCAAGCCGTGGCCAAGAAGTACATGGACCCCGCGAAGATGATCCTTGTCGTCGTCGGCGATGAGAAGAAGTTCGACAAGCCCCTCTCGAGTCTGGGCAAGGTCAAGGAGATCGACCTCAAAGCGCTCCAGGAGGCGGAGAAAATTAAATAGGGGCACCCGGTCGGATCCGGCTCGCGAATCCGGAAGGACGAAGCGTCGGACGCCCCCTCGAAATCCTATTCGACCTCACAAGGTTTGACGGGCACCCTTCCCTACATGGCGCCCGAGCAGCTGGATGGCCGCGAAGTTGACGTGCGCACCGACATCTATGCCCTGGGGGCCATATTCCATGAGCTGGTCACGGGGAAAAAGCCGTTTCCGCAGGAGACCCCTTCTGAGATCATGCACGCGATCCTCGACAAGCAGCCGGAACTGCCTCGGTCCCTGGGAGCCCAGATTTCTGAGGGGCTGGAGCGGATTATCCTCAAGTGCCTGGAGAAAGAGCCGGCCAACCGTTACGCGTCGGCAAAGGAGCTGATCGCTGACTTAAACCAGGTTGAGACCGGTGATCTGTCGGCGCTTATCGCCGGAAAGCCCAGGCGCAAGGCAAAGCGAAGCTTGTGGCAAAGACCCCTGCCTATTAGTGTTTTGGTCCTCGGGGTAGCGGGTCTTTTGTTTGCTCTCAATATCGGTGGAATAAGAGACTTTTTGACAGGCCGGGCAAGAACTCCTCAGGTGCAGTCGCTGGCCGTGCTGCCTCTCGAAAATCTCTCAGGCGATCCCGCCCAGGACTATTTTGCCGAGGGAATAACGGATGCTCTCATCACTGAATTGGGACAGATCAGCACCCTGCAGGTGAAATCTCGTACTTCTGTCATGCAGTATAAAAAAACAGAAAAATCTCTGCCGCAGATCGCCAAAGAGCTGAATGCAGACATGGTGGTTGAAGGTTCTGTCTTAAGGGCGGGGGAAAAAGTGCGGATCACAGCCAAGCTGGTGCATCCGGTCGAAGACCGGCAGCTCTGGGTTAAGAGTTACGATCGCGACATCGGCGATTTTCTGGTTCTGCAAAGCGAGATTGCCCAGGATATCACGAGGCAGATCGGCATCAGACTCAGGGAGGAGAAGAGTTTCCGGTTGGCCAAGAGAAAAACTGTGAATCCCCAAGCCCTCGACGCCTATCTCAAGGGAGTTTATTCAGACGATAATGAATATATTAATCAAGCGCGTGAATATTTTAATCAAGCGGTCAAGCTCGACCCGGATTTCGCTCTGGCTTACATGAAGATTGCAAAAAGTTATTTTTATAGTGGTCTATTGGGCGATGTTCCGCCTCGGGAGGCCTTTTTGGAAATGAAACAAGCGGCTCTAAAAGCGCTGGAGAAGGATAATACTCTCGGAGAGGCCCACGGCTATCTGGCTGTGGCCTGTCTCCATTATGATCTGGATTGGACTGAGGCTGAGAAAGAATTCAAACGAGCCCTTGAGCTCAACCCCAGCCTCGCCATGATCCACCATCTCTATGCGCATATCTTAATAGCCCTGGACAGAATGGAAGAGTCGATGGCTGAGATCAAACTCGCCTCGGAACTTGATCCCTTTACCAATCATTCATGCTCCGGCTGGCACTGCTTCGGCACAGCAGATTATGATGAGGCGATTGAGCTTGCCCGCAAAGGACTCCAGATGAGCCCCAACTTTGCGTGGTCCTGGGTCACTTTGGGATGGGCCTATGAACAGAAATTCATGATCAAAGAGGCCATTGTCGAGTTCCAAAACGCCCTCGACCATTGGAAGGATAACTCTATTCCCCTGGCCGCGCTTGGTCACGCCTACGGGATTTCCGGCAAAAAAAAGGAAGCCCAGGAGATTTTGGAGAAACTCCTTGCGATGTCGAAGCGGAAGTACGTTTCCGCCTATGATATCGCCGCCGTCTATGTCGGCCTTGGAGAAAAGAATCAGGCCTTTGAATGGCTTTCTAAGGCCTTAGAGGAGCGGTCAGGCTTTCTGGTTTACATCAAATGCGACCGGCGGTTTGATGGGCTGCGGTCCGACCCCCGCTTTGAGGCCTTGCTCAAACGTATCGGCCTGCCGCTCGGCGCGATAAAGAGCTGAGTCCCAATCAGTCCCCGAAGACAAAAAATTCATTAGAAATCTTTCGAGCACAAAAAGAGACCCGAGATTTCGCCTCGGTCTCATCACGGAGTTCGGGGCCGTGGACTGGATCATCGACTACCTCAATCTGACATTTGTAGCGGAGAAGCCGCCGCCGTCAGGCGTCTTCGAGCAGGTCACCCTAATGGCGGCCGAAGAGCGGGCGGAGTATTTTTAGGACGAGTGGTTTTGATGGGGGATGGGGGTCTATTGTCTTTTAGGCCCATTTGTGGTCGTCCGGCTCGCTGAGCCGGCCCGCCGGCCTCTTTCGTGGTAAATTTCTTGTTTTTGACTTAATCCGCGTCCGGGATTATCCTTTTTCGTGATGGGAGCGTCGATTCCCCGCTTAATGGGAGCGTAAGTCGTGCAAAGCGAAAAAGCAAATCCTTATACTCACGTCGTGGCCGAGATCGTCAGTCTGAGGAACCGGAACAATCTCGAGTCCCTCCGGAAGATCAAGGAGCTCTCTGCGGTCGATCTCGAGGCGGGGAGCAACAAGAAAACCGCGCTGGAATACCTCTGGAAGCTGGTCGGGCTGTTCAAGAAATAGGTCTGTCCTTTTTTCGGGGGATGGGTATAATCGGTCCCTAGAGCAAATTCGGTAGGAGGTGTCGGGTGCGCTTGAAAATTCGAATTTCCGGAAGAGGCGTCCTGATCGCGTTGGCGATCATGGCCCTGGTCATGTCGTTCGCGTGCGGCAAGAAGAGCGGGGCGGAGAAGGCCTTCTCCGCGGCCAAGCAGACCGCCGAGGCGTTGGTCCCGTCGAACGCCAACGCCCAGAACGACTATACGAAACCCTTTCTGACCGACGAGAAGATGATCAAGTTCATCGAGTCCCTGCAGGAGGACGTGAACCCCTTCGAGGTCCTTTTCAAAGAAGGCGGCATGATGCGGGCCGAGTCGGATATCGTGGCCAAGGCCAAGGAGTTCGACAGATTCGCCCAGAAATACGGGTTCGCGAACTACGCGGACTACATGGCCGTCTGGGGGCGGATCATGGTGGGCGACATGATGGTCGCCGGTGAGGAGATGAAAAAGAACACGATCAAGGGGATGGAGGAATCCATCCGGAACGCCGAAGAGAACCTGAAGAAACCCGACCTGACGCCCGATATGCGGTCGATCTACGAGGAACAGATCAAGGGTGCCAGGGCGTCGATCGAGGAATTCCAGAAGCCGGACGACACGTCCGGCCTGAACGCGGCGGACCTGGCCCTGGTCGCGAAATACAAGGCTCAGATCGACGAGGCCACCAAGAAGTTCAAGAAGAATCCGGGGAACTGAGCCGGAGCCCCAAAAGGGACCCGGAACGGCGCAGCCGAGGGGGCGTTCGCGGCCCGCGAAGGCGGGCCGGCGCGAATCCTAAAACCTGCCCGAAACAGGCCTTGGCCTCCGTCCGGTTCCCTTAAAAACCGGGGGGGATTCGGCTATAGCTGGCGCATCGAATCGAGCCAGCGAGCTTGACAGGACCGCCCCGTCAGGATAATCCGGCCGCTCGAAAACGGGCATCTTCACCGGCTTCTTGGTGAAGGGCAACTTCATAACCCCGCGCTCCGTTTGTTGATTCCTCATGGCGTTTGCCTCGCTCTACTATTGCGCCGGCTGATCACCGGCGTCCTTCTATTGCGCAAGGGAGCGACCTCCCCAATTGAGTCCGTTAGCGCTGAAAACGGGGCATTCTAGGCTTGGCCGGGCAGGAAGAATGAAGCCATGGCCGGGGGGGCACCCCCCTATGGGAATTCTGCCGGGCTGTTCAGATGACCATACCCGAGATTTTACTGTGAATTTTCGGGAAATTTTTCATATAAAAACTCTGATTGGTATCCGGACGGAGCTCAGGGAGAATGCCCGGACGCACGCCATCGCATCGATTTTCGCATTTGACGCGCTCCCTCTCTTGGTGATATCCTTTTGCTCAGCAGGGGAATAAGGGCCATGAAATGCCCCAAATGTCAGACCGATAATCCTTCGGACAGTAGCTTCTGCGCGAAATGCGGGACCCAGATCCAGCGATCGCCGTCGGATTTCCCAGGCGGCCCGACCGAAACAATTAAAACCCCCGTCAAGGAACTCGCCTCCGGCTCGACATTCGCCGGCCGCTACCAGATCATCGAGGAGCTGGGCAAGGGGGGCATGGGTCGGTTCTACCAAGTCCAGGACATTGATATCAAGGAGAAATTCGCGTAACCCAAGAAAGCTATTTCTAATATCCTTAGAGGAGGACCCGCATGAAAAAAACCATCCTAATTTTCCTTATGTTTGGATTTTTATGGCTTAGTCTCGAATCTTTCGCCCAATTCAAACCGGAAGAAGTCGCGGATTACGCCAAATGGGAAGTCTTCCTGCAAACCGCGAATATCGTCGACCAGAAGCAGATGAGCAAAAGCGAAGGCGTCACCCGACCTTGGGTTTTGACTTTAGAGAAAGACGGCGTCACGCATAAAGCCAGCTGGAAGGACCCGAGCGGCATGCAAGGGGGATATCTAGAAAGCTGGAAAACGGAGATCGCCGCCTATCGCTTGAGCAAATACCTGGGGCTGGACATGGTGCCGCCGACCGTGGAAAAAGAAAGGGATGGGAAAAAAGGCGCCTGCCAATTATGGGTAACATCCTGGAAGAATTTCGAGGAAATCATCAACGAGAAACTCCAGGCGAAGGGTATCCAGCACAGCTACTTCGTACGGAAGCTCTGTCTCCAGCGCGCATTTGACAATTTGGTCAATAATATAGACCGCCACCGGAGAAACTACTTGATCACCGAAGACTGGCGAATAATCCTGATCGACCACGGCAGGGCATTCATGACCGATAAAAGATCCAATAAGAAACTTTTCTATGATGAGAATAACAAAGAGAACAAGAGTTTCATCATGGACCAGCTGCCCCGCGCATTTGTGGAAAAGCTGAAATTCCTGGATGCAGCTTCGATCAAATCCGCGGTCGGGGAATACCTCACAGACGAGGAAATTAATGCAACTCTCAAACGTCGGGACATGATCATCGCTTGGCTTGACAAACATATCCAGGAGAAGGGGGAACAATACGTCTTGTATTGATTCCGGAACGCGGAAATAATAAACATCAGGCGTGCCCGAGGTCGAGGATGCCAGGAAGCGGCTGGCCGGGCTGAAGTAATCGGCGCTAAGCGCAAAGTCATATATCCAGCTTCCCCAAACGCAATGGCTATAGCCTGCGCGTGCTCGCCCCTGCTCTGCAATGGTTTAATGCCAAGCCGCAGCCGCCGAATCCCCAACATGTAACCTTCTCTCATTAATGAAAAGAAAAAGAATACAAAAGAAATCATTGACAACAAGGGTGAATCAAAAGAAGAAATTATCATTAGATGATTGAGCGTAGATACCATTAAGGCAGCGCTTATGTATCGGCTTAGGGTAAATTATTGGCGAGATATTTAGGTGGTCTGACCTATACTTGCCTTGACAAGTGCTGTCAAACGAGGTCTAATAATCTCATCCTAATCAAAGAGGGGTAAGAGAGCGACGCTAAGTAATTTGAAAATAAGGAGGATAAGTCATGAGAGGACTGAATGTGCGGTTCGTGGCGGCTCTGGCAATTTGCGCCTTGCTGCCGGTGATCACCGTCGTCGCGAAGGACAGTGTCTCTCGGCCCTTCAAGATCAGTGGTCACTTCCAACAGGTCATCGATCTAAGCACCTGGTACACGACGACTGAGGCTAAGGGGCAGGCGACTCATTTAGGCATGAGCACGTTGGAGGGTTCAGGCATCACCCAGAGCCTCTTCTCCGGCAAGATTGTCGCCGCGAACAGAGATATAATCTTTTATGATTTCAACTCCCCCGTGTTCACCTTGACAGGCGGTACGGGCCGGTTCGAAAACGTCAGTGGCGAGTTCAGTGCCGTCGCGTATAACGTCGTCGTATGGGAAATAGGTACGTGGAGGATAATCACTGGCGACTTTACGGGCTCAGGAACCATTACGTATTGATTCCTCATTCTTAACGAATTGCCAGGGCGTTCTGCCGTAGCTTGACGTCCTGGCCATCGCCCTGGCCATCAAGGCCTGCAGCCACGGCTTCAAGGTCTACTTCACCACCATGCACACCCTAATCGGCAAGCTCAAGGAGACCCAGAGCAAGGGCAAGGCGTATCACAGCGCCGGTCTCGTCATCGTCGATGAGGCCGGGTATCTGCCTGTGGACAGCCGGGAGGCGTATCTGTTTTTCCAGTTCGTCTCCTACCGGTACGAGAAAAGCTCGACGATCCTGACCTCGAACAAGAGCTTCGTCGATTGGCAGGAGCTCTTCGGCGACGCGGTCATCGCCTCGGCGATCCTCGACCGGTTGCTCCATCATTCGCGGGTGATCAACATCAAAGGCCACAGCTATCGGTTGAAAGACCACGGCTTCAGCAATTCGTATCCCAAAGAAGGAGGAGAAATCGTGTCCACCTTGCCCGCGTAAGCACGTTCCACGCCGTCGGGTGGTACACTTTTACTTTCCCAGAACTGGTACACTTTTAGATGCCTATTGACAGCTTGTCCGCAAGGAGCTGCTGAGCCCGGAGTGGGCCGAGCGCATTCTCTCCTGGCCTCACTCCGGCTTCAACGTCCACAGCCTGGTCCGGGCCAAGACGAAGATCGAGGCCGAGCGGGTGGGGAAGTACATGCTCCGTCCGGTGCTCGCCCTGGAGCGGCTGACATTTTTGGAACCCGAGGGTAAGGTCGGTTATCGCTGGGGCCGGGACGGCACGGAGAAGGAGACGGAGGTGATAGATTATCTGGAGTTTATCGCCCGGGCAACCTCCCATATCCCCGACAAAGGACAAGTCATAGTGCGTTATTATAGCACTCAGCACAATACGGCCTCTACTCGAACGCCCATCGGGGGAAGGTCAAGAAGGCGAGTCTGAGTCCGACGGCTTCCGTCTGTACTCATGGAGACAGACGATGTCTCCATGAGTGCGTCGGTGTTCCGGATCGTTGAGGAGGAGCTCCGGCGCCTTCCTTCTAAAGGGTGGGCGGCCATGATCCGGAAGGTCTATGAAGTCGACCCCATGCTCTGTCCCAAATGCGGCGGTCGAATGAAGGTTATCGCGTTCCTCACGGATTTCTCCGTGGTCGATCGTATCATCGGCCACCTCAAGCTCACCTTTGTTGCGGAGAGGCCCCCGCCGCCTCAGGTCGCCTCGCAGGAGCTCTTGATGGCCGCGGATCCCCCGGCCGAATATTTCTTATAAAACTCTCTTATGCCGAAGGGGAGGTCCGGGTGATTTCCGGCTCATCGGGCAGCGCTGACGGCATCCGGGTTGCCCGTCCGCGCTCTCCAGGCGTCATTGACATGTTCCCAGCCTTGATTTATGCTTCCGTACGGTGGCGAGATGGGATAATCGATGCAAAAACGCGTCTCCAACCGGCTCAGCAGAAAACGAAATACCTATGGAGACGTGCCCTTGTCTGTGATGATGGCGGCCTTCTCGACCGTCCCGAAGGCCTGGAAGGCCTCGCGGAGGTCGGACTCCGTCACGTTGAATGACAAGACGGGGTTCGCGTCTACACTTTCTCCTCTTTCTAACGGACCTGGTGGAATAACGGACCAGGATCCCTGCTTGGCCATGCTCCGCCGGGTACCTGAACAAATTATGGCCGTCGCCGCGGGAAAAGCTTTTCTTGACTTTACGAATTTTCGAACTAAATTGATGAATAGCGAGGGTATAACGTTGAGATGAGGGGGGACGTCTTCGAGCGGATGCCCCCGCCCGTCGTGTTCTGTGGAAGGAGGGTTTTATCATGAAAAAGTGTTTGACCCTGGGTTTCGCGCTTTTTTTGGCTTCGGCCTTTTTCCCATCATCGGTTTGGGCTCAGTATAGGGCTGAGGATATCTCCGTTCCGCCGGGATACAAGGTGATCAAGGTCGCGGAGTCAAACAGGATCACCGAGCCCTATCGGCTGGCCTTCGATTCCTCGGGAAACCTCATTTCCGGGAGCTTTGGCTTTATGTTTTTCAAGGTCGACCCCGTGGGCGGCGTCGGAATCCTTGGAAAATCAAGGAAGTACACGATCGTCCCCGGGGAGGTTGAACCGGCTCCCGGTGGGGCTTATGTGATCAGATCTTTAGTCTATGAAAAGGGGAAGGAGGTCTATCGATTCACGCCTCCCGACGGCTATGTCAAGGTCCTGGAAGCCAATAATATCAGCGCCATCGGCTATGACCGGCTGGGGAATTTTTACGCCGCCCTGCAAGAAACGAACACATCGCTTTTCACGGTCGTTCGCTACGATGCTGATTTCCTACCTGCGGAAACAACGATGATGACGGGACGGATTATCGTCGATTTCTGCTTCGACGCTCAAAAAAATCTCTATGTCCTGCAGCGGGGAACGACGGGCGATCCGGCTTTCAGAATTCTCAAGGTTCCCGCGGGCGACAATGGGATTCCAGGTCCGGAAGACACGCCAGTTGTCTTCGCCCAGGATCTGTCGTGGGCCTACAATATGGCCATCGACGATGCGGGCAATATCTTCACGGATGCCTATATTCGAACGGACGTCAACGGATTCTCCGCGTATGAAGTTTTCCGGCTGGAGAAAACCGATTCAACCGGACGCGTGGTTGGAAAATTCGGCCCGGAGCTCCCGCGGCCGGGCGGCCTGGCCTACCGGGACGGGTTCATCTATGTGAGCGAGTGGGCTAGGAACGTTGTCTCGAGGATCGATCTGACGACGGGCGAAAAAGCCGACTTCACCGAGGATTTCGGCTTGGCCGCTGCCGGTCCGGTCGCCTTCGATGTCAACGACAACCTCTATACGCACGTCTTCCGAGAGTATCGGCTTCTCAGGATGAACGAGGACGGAAGCTTCAGTCAGGTCGGCGAGGGAACGGGATACGCCCAATCGATCGCGTCCGACGGGACGTATTTTTACTTGGGCAGCAGTCCTTTGGTCGGCAGCAACGGGAATCAGATCTTGAGGATCGAGCCCCTCTCCGGGACGACCGAGGTCATGGCCACGAAGCTCGGGGGATGGAGATTGGTGACATTTGATTCCTTCGGCCGCCTGGTTCTGTGCTCGATCATCAACGAAATCCAGAATCAATTCAGAGCGGACATCATCGACCGTAATACGGAGCCATGGACGGCCACCCCGTACGTCACCGGTCTTCATAATAAAGGCCGGGGGTTGGCGTTCGACGCGCGGCAGAATTTATATGCCGTCGAGGGGATCGGTGACGGGATCAAGAAGGTGGCGCTCTTCAAGGACATGCCCCGGGATATCAGCCTCGATCCCCTATTCTATGATCTGAGGCCCTACGATCCTGTCCCGCCGACGATCTATTTCATTGCCGTCAACGACGAGGAAGAGGTGTTCATCCCTCGGATCGATTCGGGCGATGTCCTGCTGGGCAATAAGGACGGACACCTCGATTTTCTCGCCCGGGGTCTGATAAATCCGACGACCGTCACGATCGACAAGTACGGCGCGTTATTCATCTCCGATTCGGGCAACGGCATCTTCAAGATCGTCCACGAGCGCTGGACGGTCCCCGCGGTGATCAAGCTCAATGAGACTCTGCTCGCCGAAATCCGGCTCAGCGCCGTCGTCAGCGGAACTAAGGACAGCCTCGTGAGCAAGCTCAAAAACGCGGACAAGCGCCTGAATGAGCACCGTGTCACCCCCGCGATCCAAGAACTCGAGGCTTTCGTCAATGAAGTCCGGGCCCAAAGCGGGAAGAAAATCCCGTCGGATTTGGCCGCCCGCTGGATTACGGCGGCCAAAAAGATCATCCAGGCTTTGAGGGAGATCGACTAGCGGTCCCCGCCGGTCAGACGAGGGAGACGAACCGGACGGGAAGAAGGGACGATTCCGTGAATCCGTCCCCCGGAACGGCGGACCAAAATCGTGACAAGCGGCGCTGGCGGCTGATAATAGATTTATGGATATAATTTCAGGACACGCAGGGTAAGAAGGCGAAGGGGATAACGAGAAAAAGGAGAATTCGAACAAACCGAAAAAATATTTTCCGTCTATTTTCGTTATGTTGACATCGATCCGCGGCCGGGATTATCATTTTCTCTTGAAGGGCGGTATCGATTCCGAGCTTGAGAAGAGCGAAAGTCGCGCAGCGCGAAAAATGGTTCCTATTCCCATAATACACAGGTGGGCCGACTAAAGAGCGTATCCAGGTTCGATGAGTGAATCTAAAGAATTACGCTTTTTCCAGGTGACACAAAGGAGGCGGCGTATGGTCCTATCGATGCGAAGGATCCTGATTCTTCTAATGACTGTCCTATCCCTCCAGGCGCAGAATAAGTCGCTGATCCGGGTAAGTATTTCGGGCGTCGAGCGAACGGAAGGACTCTGGCGGGCGTATGTCGTTATTACAAATATCTCGACTCAATCCGCGTCTGTCAAAATCTCAGCAACTGTCGCTGACGGCAAGGGAAACAGATACCCAATGGAACCTTGGACACGAGCTCCAATTGCTGTGGCCCCCGCGGGAATGTCAGTATCAACCTCATATGAGGGCAAAGAACAGCGCCACGAACTCGAATTGCCCGCAGGCGGGGCGACATCAATTCCTGCGATATTTCGCCTGGGCTTCAAGATTCCCGCGGATGTTAAGCCGATCAGACTAGAGCTTTATCAGGGTGGGCCACGCTCCGATCTTTCCAATGTGACGACGTTGCCAATACTTTCGCAGCCTAGAATCAGTATAGTGCAGTCTCTGGGAACCACGGTCTCGGTTTCCAAAACCGCGCGAGCAATGGAATCGAGTTCCTCAGATAAAACTACGTTAACGCGCGGTTTGACTACTGCACTTCAGTTAATGGATCCAAGTTTTGCCTCAAAGGTTACAGAAGAAGCTCTCACGGATTTCAGCATTTCAACCGGTGATGTGTGGCTGCTAGTTGCCTTAAATTGGAAAAACACAGGAAAGACTCCGATAGAAATCCCTTTAAATGATGTTCTTGTCATACCCAAGGTTCCGGCGGAAGGAACGGATAGCTATTCACCAGCAGGAATGGCACAGGGCGGAACCGTCCTTTTGGGTTCCCCATTTTCCAAGATCATGTCAGTTACACCCGGAGCAACCTCTTCTGCGATCCTGATCTATCGGCCCACACTTTGGATGGAAGAGTTTGTACTACAGCGGAAGAGTTCACAGTAGCCGATTCCCGAAGGCAATACAACAAGCAGCTGCAGCCGACCGCTAAAAAGAGCGGCGCCGGCGGCTGATTATCGACTTATTGACGTAGTTTCAAAACATCTTTGGCAAGTCGGAGATCGGTCGTCCGGCTTGCTGAGCCAGCCCGCCGGCCTCCTTCGCAGCCATCTCCTTGTTCTTGACTCGATCCGCGTCCGGGATTATCCTTTTTCGTGATGGGAGGTATTGATTCCGAGCTTTTTAGGAAGGAATGTCGCGGAGCGCGAAAAAGCAAATCCCTATCCCTATCGAGACGTGGGGTGTGGTGGAAATCGAAACGAGGTAATCATGAAACGAGACTTGTGCCACAATGTTTGTCCGCGTGCGCTGGCTGTGGTGGTTCTTGCCGCGCTCGGTATCGTTGCCGTCATCGCTGCAGATCAACCGATCCGAGTCACGCCTTCGACGGAGATTCTCTACAACGGTATCCAACTGCCGGCGGACTGGCCGCCGCGCTCGACGAACCTGACGCGCGAATTGATGCCGCTGCCTTATCTCGCGTCGCCACCGCAGATCATCCCGATTGATATCGGGCGCCAGTTGTTTGTGGATGATTTCCTTATCGCGGAGACGACGCTGACGCGGACGTATCATGCGACGGAGTTTCATCCGGCCACGCCCGTGTTGAAGCCCGACAAGCCTTGGGAGCAGGAGGGCGGGCCGACGGCGATGCCGTTTAGCGACGGCGTCTGGTATGACCCAGCTGACCGGCTGTTCAAGATGTGGTATATGGCCGGCTACGTTCGCGCGACGGCCTACGCGACCTCCAAGGACGGCATTCATTGGGACAAGCCCGCGCTCGACGTGAAGCCCGGCACCAACATAGTCCTGGACGGCAAGCGCGATTCCAACGTCATCTGGCTTGACCTCGAAGAAAAAGATCCGCAGCGGCGCTACAAGCTGGTGGCCTCCGACTACAAAGGCGGCTTGGGCGTCTGCTGCTCGCCCGATGGCATTCATTGGACGGAGGTTGTGCGGAGCGGTCCGTGCGGCGATCGCTCTTCGGCGTTCTACAACCCGTTCCGCAAAGTGTGGGTCTATAGCTTGCGCGAGGATCTCGAGAAGGGCGTCGGCCGCTGTCGGCGATACTGGGAGCACCCCGATCTCATCGCCGGCGCGAAATGGAAGGCCGGTCAGCCGACGATGTGGGTCGGCGCGGACAAGCTCGATCCACTGCGCGACGACCTCAAGACGCCGTGCCAGCTCTACAACCTGGATTGCGTCGCCTACGAAAGCCTGATGATCGGGCTGTTCGACATCTGGCCCGGCCAGCCGAAAGATCGCCCGAAGCCGAACTATCTCTGCGTCGGTTTCAGCCGGGACGGTTTCCATTGGCAGCGGCCCGATCACCGGCCGTTCATCCCCGTCTCGGAAAAACAAGGCGACTGGAACTGGGGCAACGTGCAGTCCGCGGGCGGCTGCTGTCTCGTCGTCGGCGACCAACTCTGGTTCTATGTCAGCGGACGGGCCGGCATTCCCGGCTCAAGCAAGTCGGGGGTCTGCACGACCGGCCTGGCGATGCTGCGCCGGGACGGTTTCGCTTCGATGGACGCCGGCAAACAGGAAGCGACGCTCACGACGCGGCCCGTGCAGTTCCGCGGCGAACACCTCTTCGTCAACGCCGACGCGAAGGCGGGCGAGTTGCGCGTGGAGGTGCTCGACCGTGACGGCAACGTTATCAAGCCGTTCACGCGCCTGAACTGCACGCCGCTGCGCGCTGACAAGACGTTGCAAGCGGTGAAGTGGAAAGGCGCGAGCAGCCTGTCGTCGCTTGCAGGCAAGCCGGTGCAGTTTCGTTTCCACCTAAGGAACGGCGCTCTCTACGCCTTCTGGGTCAGCCCGGACGCGAATGGCGCGAGCCACGGCTACGTCGCGGCGGGCGGTCCGGGCTTCACCAGCCCAACCGATACGGTCGGCTTGGCGGCTCGAGGGCGATAAGAGGAACCAGCCATAATCGAGAGACTTGCCAAAGATGTTCTGAAACCACGTCTATAAAGCGAATATCAGCCGCCGGTGCCGCCCTCCCTTTCCGTCGCTTCCACTCGACGACTTGCCTTGAATGTTCTGAAACCGCGTCCAGAAATTAATGCTAAGCCGCCGGCGACGCTTCTAATCTTCCCCCTCGATGACTTGCCCGGGATATTCGGAAACCAGTTCGAGGGGCTCGAAAATCAAGTGGGTAGTTCCGTCGCGCCAGCGGCGCTTGAGGCGATACAGCAGCCTGCCGTCGGGCAGCTCGGCTGCGATGTCGGGCCGCATGCGGCAGCAGTCTTCCGTCTGGAGCCCGTAGCCTGAATAAACTTGTTGAGGAGACAACACGCGATGGAAGATTGTGTTCGCGAAGGCGAAGCGTTAGTGCCGTGCTCTCACTTTGCCGCCGAACCATCTTTTGATGGCGGGACCCGCAGCTCCCCCTCGACCTTATTGTCCTTCATCGCCACAGGCGAGGCGCTGAAAAGGGCGATCTTCTGCGTGCGTTGGGCCTCTTCCTTCCGCGTGTCGCGGATCACGTTCTCAGTCAGGACCGTACCGGCGATGCCGGCTGAGATATAGAACCCGCCTCCGTTGTCCTCCACGACGTTCTTCTCGAACGTACAGCGGCCGGGAGCTGTTTTACCGCGAAGGGAGCAGCGTCGTGTCGGTATCCGTGCAGACGGAACCGACCTTCGCCGCCGGCAACTCGGCGAAGCTGTTCGACGGACCGTATCTTTCGGGACTCAGCGGCAGCTACGACGTTTCTCGCGATGGTCAACAATTCCTAATGGTGAAGGAGAATATAGCTAGCGACCAGAAAACTGCGGCCGCCGCCAGCATGATCATCGTTCTCAACTGGTTCGAGGAGCTGAAGGCGAAGCTGCCCAAGGGAAAGTAGAAGCAGCAACGAGCGCGCCGATCTCAAGGACGTTTATTAAAGTTTCTACCTGACGAGTTTTTCTAAATTTAGATCGAAAAAGCTCTTTGTTCCCGCTCCTGGCGGCATTATCGCTCTCGCCGTCGCCGCCGTATTCCTCCTACACCAAAGCTCCTGTTCTGAAGGAATCGAGGGCGGTCGTTCTCCGGATTCCGCCGTTCGTCCCTGGAATCCCTGCTTTATGTTCCCCTGGCGCATTTCTTGATTCTTCCTCTTCGATGTGCCGGGAATCTATCACCCTCGCCATCCTCAGAAGACGGTTCTCTACCGGGTGCTCTTCCATCATTTTGATCGATTCGTCTCGGAGTATGGCTGTGGGAGATCCTCGTCCTGGACGTTCCGCATCGCCGGCTGGCCTTCGTTATCTGTCCTACGGCTTCAGCAAACGCAATGGCTATAGCCTGCGCGCGCTAGCCCCTGCTCTGCAATGGCCAGCTGCCAAGCCGCAAAGGCGGGCAGAAGCCATGGCCGGGGGGGCACCCCCCTATGGGAATTCGGCCGGGCTGTTCAAATGACCATACTCCGAGATTTTGCTGTGAATTTTCGGGAAATTTTTCATATAAAAACTCTGATTGGTATCCGGCCGGAGCTCAGGGAGAATGCCGGGGCTCGCCCTCCATCGCATCGATTTTCGCATTTGACGCGCTCCCTCTCTTGGTGATATCCTTTTGCTCAGCAGGGGAATAAGGGTCATGAAATGCCCCAAATGTCAGACCGATAATCCTTCAAGCTCGAAATTTTGCGCTGAGTGCGCTACTCCGCTTCCATCTTCTAAGGAAGTTTTTTTCTCTCAGACAGAAACGCTGCAGACGTCCGAGAGGGACTTCTCGACTGGGACGACCTTCGCCGGCCGCTATCAGATCATCGAAGAGCTGGGGCATGGCGGCATGGGCCGCGTCTACAAGGCCAACGACACCAAGGTTGGCGAAAAAATCGCCCTAAAGATTATCCGTCCGGAGGCCGGCCTGGACCATAAAACCCTGGAACGGTTCTCGAACGAGCTCAAGCTCGCCCGCAAGATCCGGCACAAAAACGTCTGCCAGATGTTCGACTTGGGGGAGGACCGTGGCACGCATTTTATCACCATGGAGTATATCCGCGGCGAAGACCTCAAGCAGATCATCCGGAAGATGGGCCGGTTGAGCCCGGGCCAGGCCATCGGAATCGCCCGCCAAGTTTGCGAAGGCCTGACCGAGGCGCACAACCTGGGCGTTGTCCATCGGGATCTCAAACCCCAGAACATCATGATCGACGAGGACGGCAATGCTCGGATCATGGACTTCGGGATCGCGCGGTCGCTCTCGGGAAAAGGGATCACCGGGGCCGGGATCATGATCGGAACGCCCGAATACATGTCGCCGGAACAGGTGGAAGGCAAAGACGCCGACCAGCGATCGGACATCTACTCGCTCGGGATCATCCTCTACGAGATGGTCACGGGGCACGTTCCGTTCGAGGGCGATACGCCGCTCAGCGTCGCCCACAAGCAGGCCTATGAGCCGCCCGAGGACCCGGCGAAGCTCAACCCCCAGCTCCCCGAGGACCTGGACCGCGTGATCCTGCGCTGCCTGGAGAAAGACAAAGGGAAGCGCTATCAGTCCGCGGAGGAGTTGCGCTCGGACCTCGAGAAAGTCGAAAAGTCAGTCCCCACGGCGGCCCAGCCGCTGCCCATCCGCAAGCCGACGACATCGAAACAGATAACGGTCCGGCTACCATCAAAGAAAGTCTGGATACCCGCTATCATCGTTCTCGTCGCGGTCGTTGCCTTCGTCGTCTGGCAGTTCATCCCGGAAAGCGAAGGAGCGAAGCGGACCGTTGCCGTCATCGGTTTCAAGAACCAGACCGGCGAAGCCGACCTCGACTACCTCCGCGAGGCCATCCCACACCTCCTCATCACGAGCCTGGAGCAGTCGAAGCGCCTGCGGGTCACGTCCTGGGAGAGGATGAAGGACCTCCTCCGCAATTCGGGCCGGGACGCGGCCGCGATCTTCGACGAGGAGGCAAGTTTCGAAGCCTGCCGGAAGGAGGGCATCGAGGCCCTCGTCCTGGGGAGCTTCATCAAAGCGGGAGAGACGTTCGCGACGGACGTCCAGGTTTTGGACGCTTCGACCAAGCACCTCCTGAAGAGCGCCTCGGCCAAGGGGGCCGGCGTCGACAGCATCCTCAAATCCCAGATCGACGAGATCAGCCGGACGATCCGCCGCGGCATCGCTCCCCCTCCGCTGAAGATCGAAGCGCCCGGCCGGAAAATCATCGACCTCACCACGGGCTCCATGGAGGCTTACAATTATTATCTAAAGGCCCAAGAGGCCTACGATAATTTCTTTTTTATGGAGGCCAAGAATCTCGCGGAGAAAGCGATTGGCGTTGATCCCGAGTTCGCCATCGCTTACTCCCTCCTCTCCCAGGCGGCCGGGCAGCTCTACGATTATCCTGCCCGCAAAGACGCCCTGGAGAAGGCCAAGACCTATTCGGCCAGGGCCACGGAAAGGGAGAGGCTCTTCATCGAGGCCAGATATGCCACCGTCATCGAGCGGGATTCCGCGAAGCGGCTCCGGCTCTTGAAGGAGCTCGTCGGCAAGTACCCGGATGACAGCAAAGCCCATGCCGAGCTCGGAGACTATTATTCTAGTTACGGTCCCTATCAGGAGGCCACCTCGGAATACGAAAAGGCGGTCGCCATCGACCCGAGGTTCGGCTATGCCATCAATCAGCTCGGTTATGAATACGCGAGGAAGGGAAATTTCGTTAAAGCGGTCCAGTGCTTCGAGCGCTACGCCGAGCTGAATCCCGGTCTTCCCAACCCCATCGATTCCATCGCCGAAATGAACATTTTTATGGGAAATCTGGACGAGGCGGTGGCGAAATACCGGGCGGTGCTGACCATGAGACCGGACTTCTACCAATCGTGCGTAGGGCTGGCTTACGCTTACGCGCTCAAGGAAGACTACACAGAAAGCGAGCACTGGCTGGAGGAGTTCGTCAAAAGAGCGCCGACGCCGCAGGCCAAGACAGAGGGGCTTGCCCTCAAGAACTTCTACGATCATCTTCTCGGCCGGCTGGACCGGTCGCTGGCGGGCTATCTCTCCGTCCTGAGCCAGATAGAAGAATTCCGCATGGGCTCGATTATTGCCTACACGAACCTATACATGGGATTCCTCTACGCGGACAGGGGAGAATTCGACAAAGCTCGGAAGGCATTCCAGAGCTGGTTTGACTATGTCGAAAAAAACTATCCTGCCTATCTGGACAATTCCAGGGCTTATCATCGCTTTGTTCTCGGCTTGACCGAACTTAAGCAGGGGCGGCTCGAAGCGGCCAAGGCCAGCCTGACCGAATTCGAGGCCCTTCTTCCAAAGCTGGTGGATCCGGCGGACATTGAGGAGTTCGCTTTGTGCCACCGGCTCCTCGGCGCCGAGGTCGCCCTGGCCGGGAATTCGGTGGAACAAGCGGTCAGCATCGGAGAGAAGATTGAGTTCTTGGGTTTGCGGAACGTAAACATCGGCCCCATGCTGGCGTACAACCTCCCGTTTCAAAAGGATGTCCTGGCCCGGGCCTACTGGAAAAAGGGCGACCTCGATAAGGCCGTCGCCGAATACGAGCGACTGACGACCATCGACCCCAAGAATAAGCTTCGCGCTCTCATCCCCCCGCTCTACCACTACAGGCTCGGCCGCGTGTTGGAGGAGAAGGGCGAGAAAGACAAGGCCCGCCTCGAGTACGAAAAATTCCTCAAATATTGGGCGGACGCGGACCCTCGTTTTGTCGAACTCAAAGACGCCCGAGCGCGGCTGGCCAGGCTAAAAGGAAGATGATATCCTGTCCTCCGGGAGCATTTTGAGGAGTGAGAAGAGAATCCTCGACCTCTGGAAAGACGCTGACCCGGGCCTGCCTGAGGTTGAGGATGCCAGGAAGAGGCTGGCGGCGCTGAAGTAATCGCTGCCAGACGCGAAGTCATATATCCAAGTTCCCAAAATGCAATGGCTATTGCCTGCGCGTCCTCGCCCCTGCTCTGCAATGGCTGGATGCCGAGCCGCAAAGGCGGGCAGAAGCAATGGCCGGAGCTCAGGGAGAATGCCCGGACGCACGCCATCGCATCGATTTTCGTATTTGACGCGCCTCTTTCTTGGTGATATTCTTTGGTCAAACAAGGGAATAAGGGCTATGAAATGCTCCAAATGTCAGACCGAGAATCCCTCGGATAGCAGCTTCTGCGCGAAGTGTGGCACTCAGATCCAGCCGTCGTCGGCGGATTTACCAGGCGGCCCGACCGAAACAATAAAAACTCCCGTCAAGGAACTCGCTACGGGCGCAACCTTCGCCGGCCGCTACCAGATTATCGAAGAATTAGGCCATGGCGGCATGGGCCGGGTTTACAAAGTCCACGATACCAAGATCGGGGAGAAGGTCGCCCTGAAGCTCATCCGGCCCGAGGCCGTCCTCGATAAAACGACCGTCGAGCGGTTTTCCAACGAGCTGCGGCTCGCCCGCAAGATCCGGCACAAGAATATCTGTCAGATGTTCGATTTGGGTGAGGATCAGGGCACCCGCTACATCACCATGGAATATATCCACGGCGAGGACCTCAAGCAGCTCATCCGGAAGGTGGACCGGCTGAGCCCCGGCCAAGCGATCGGGATCGCGAGACAGGTGTGCGAAGGCCTCGAAGAGGCCCATAAGCTGGGCGTTGTCCATCGGGACCTCAAACCCCAGAACATCATGATCGACGAGGACGGCAATGCCCGGATCATGGACTTCGGGATCGCCCGGTCGCTCTCGGGAAAAAGCATCACAGGGGCCGGGGTGATGATCGGCACGCCTGAATACATGTCGCCGGAACAGGTGGAGGGCAAGGAAACGGACCAACGCTCGGATATTTATTCGCTGGGCATCATTCTTTACGAGATGGCGACGGGCCGGGTGCCGTTTGAGGGCGATACGCCGTTCACGATCGGGGTCAAACACAAGAGCGAACCTCCGAAGGACCCGCGCGAGATCAACGCCCAGATCCCCCAGGACCTGAGCCGGCTCATCCTCCGCTGCCTGGCGAAGGACAAATCGAAGCGGTATCAATCGGCGGCGGAGGTCGGGACGGAGCTCGAGAAAATCGGACAGGGCATTCCCACGACGACCCGCCTCATCCCCGAAAGAAAAACGCTTACCTCAAAACGGATCACCGTTCAGTTCGAGCTGAAGAGGATCACGATCCCCGCGATCGCATTGATCGGCGCTGCCGTCGTCGGACTCCTCCTATGGAAGTTCCTTCCCCGAAAAGAAGCTGTACCTTCCCCCAAGATCAAAAACTCCATCGCGGTCATCAGCTTTGAAAACCAGACCGGCGACAAAGCTTTTGATTATCTCAGAAAAGCCATCCCCAACCTTCTCATCACCAGCCTGGAGCAG
>Ga0315288_10000633_pt1 | contig 44181 bp, 51 predicted proteins | sample YL17G11_20_MG_FD_203454 | JGI IMG/M metagenome (GOLD analysis project Ga0315288, IMG submission 203454) | Sediment microbial communities from Yellowstone Lake, YNP, Wyoming, USA - YL17G11_20 | ecosystem: Environmental > Aquatic > Freshwater > Lake > Sediment | place: USA: Wyoming | collected... | reverse complement strand
CTTCTCTTACTATACAAGAAAAAACTATCTTTTCAAGTTTCTTCGACCACTCAACCAGAGTTTCAAAAGGAACTATATACTTCTTATCCGCAAGAGACGGATCAAGAGTCTGATGAACCGTAAAAGGCTGTAAAACATAGTAAACAGAACTCCCAAGATAGTTGGCTATCGAAATCAGATCCTCTCTACTTACAAATTTAGAACATACCGTTGTCCTGAACTCTGTAGACGGTTTATAACAGGGACCATTTACAAGGTAGTCAACACTCTCAAGAATATTGTTGAATTCTTTTTCCTTTAAAGATCTTCCAACGACTTCTTCGTACCTTGACTTTTCAAGAACGGTTTTTACATCCATTATGACGTGATCAATTACCCCCATCTCTGTTCCTTTTTTTATTTTATCAGGAAAACTTCCGTTTGTAGCAACAGCTACCTCAAAATTACGACACTTCAAAACATCGCACAAATCCAAAATGCTATCGTGGATAAAAGGTTCTCCTCCAGATAAAACAACAAGATGTTCCATTCTCAACTGCAAACGATTGATGATAAAATCAGGATCTACAAGATTGTTTTTCCTGGAAAGGAGTCCTCTGTTCAAACAGTACGGACAGTTGAAGTTACATCCTTGTAGATAAAGAGAAGATCCAAGTTCTGCTGGTTCTCTTATATCTGCAATGAAACCAAAACCTTCTATCGGTGGAAGATTCATAAAATGTTTTTGATTACCTTCAAAATCTGATTCCAATCATAACTTGGCGTGAATATTTCTTCAGCTATCAGGAAAGAGGGGATTTCTTCTATGCCAAACTTCAAAGCCTCTTCAACCGCCGTTTTAGGATCAATATCGTATGAAATTTCGACAAACTCAAGGTCTATCTTTTTCAAAGCAAAATCACGGATAAGTCTTCTCTTCAACTCCGAACAGATCGGACAGGAACCGGTAACAATTCCAACTGCTTGGAGTTTCACTTTTCTTCGCTTTTGACGCTGAATTTTTTACCATGCATCAATTTTGCAGTTTTTCTCATTTCTTCATCCCTGTCCATCTCTGGAGCGAACCTGAACATGGTGATCGGCCACTCAAAGCCGTACTCCCTTCCATTATCAAATCTAAGGAAAAATTTAATTGATTTTGAATCCTCGTAGTAGTGAGAACTGGTACAAATTCCGACTGGAAAACTGTCGCTCATGATAACCTCTTGAAAACTTTGTCTCCGACCAAATCAACTTGATCCAACATTTTTGCTACAAAATCATCAACTATTTCTTTTGTTTCAGCAGCCAGGAAAAACTTTGACATGTCGGCAATATTATCCTCTCCAAAAACAGTTACAACAAACCAATCATGAAAAGTTCTCTGGTTGTATTTCTTGTCAACTTGCTCCTGCGTATACCTCTCAACAGAAATATCAATGTCATTCAAAGCTTGATAAAGTCCTTCGATGATTTCCTTCGTCAATGGTTTTGAATCGTCAACACGCTTCACATACTTGCACTGAGTGTTCAGAGGGATTTCTTCTCTCTTCATTCCAGTCACTGACATAAACCTAGTAACACGTTCTTCATAAACATCTTCTGGCCATAACCCGTAAATTCTGCATGAGAGTGGGCGATCAAGATAGCATGAGCATCGTTTATTGTCAAGTAACGGGCATGGTTTTACGATACTTTGAGAAAAGAAATACTTGATTGATTTCTTCAGAATATACAATCTTGTTTCTTTTGGGAAGTGATTGTAAATCCTATCAAGAATGACAAGGAATTCGGAATAGTTCATCTGTGGGCAAGCGATATGACAACAGACACAATGCCCAGGACAAGTCGTTTCAAGGTTTATGTACGTATAAACTTTCTGAAGTTTTTCCCTCAAAGAAACAACCTTGCTTGGAACTTTTACTTTTGCTTTTTTCCGAATCTTTTTTGTCATCAACATATCTCCCTTGGTCTTTGATCGAAAATATCTTCTATGTATCCGAAAAAGCATCCAGTTCCGAAAACTTTAGAATATCCGTTGCCACAATCTACAAGAACCTGAACAACAAGTCCATCGTCAGTTATCACCGAAACTTTTGAAGGAGTACATTTAGTTCCCATAACTTCAACAAAAACGCTATCTGATTCAGCTAAACTTTCACACTTGAAACTTATACCAACATTCACACCAACGTCAGGAACATAACCCAAAACGAAAAATCGATCATATTTTATTGTCGCACAGATTCCACTATCCTTGTTGTAATATCTTATAACTCTACGTTCAATCTCCATAGAAAATCTCCTTTAACTTAACAATTATACCACCAACTTATCGCCGCAATACGACTCGACTTTTGTAACTTCTTCCCAAAACTCCTTCGTTCCGAATTCTTCCCATTTTATAATCGAATGATGTGGATTTGATCTAAGGATTCCCATCATTCTTTCTGCCGCAACATGATTAAAAGTATGAACTATCGTTGGTGTATCACTGTTTGGCCCCTTGACAATCATTTCACAAACTCTAGTCCCGGTGTTTGGATTTGTTGGAGGAACATAAACCTTACCTTCCAAATCGTGGTCCAGAAATACAATATCGAACTTAATCAAGGTCAAAATACTGATTGCCTTTTCAACATTGTTGCAAATCACAAGACTGTACTTGATATAACGAGAAGCAAACTCTTTGATCCTGTCTGCATTGTCTTCGAGAACAAAAATGTTCATATCAATTCTCCATTTCACAGATCTTTAATAACTGGCAACTTCCTTAAATCCTTTCCTTGATGATTATTCCTATAACAAATTGGGCATTCATTATATTCTGAGAAAAACCATTGGAATTTACATTTTGAACAACGTTCATTAACATCTAGACCTTCTCTAAGTCTTCTGTTCCTTTCAGCGATAACTTCAGACTCTTTCCACGACTTTCTGATTACTTTCATGAAATCATCTCCTATAAATAAAAATTATCCCATTCCGTTTATAAAAACAGTAAAAAATAATAAAAACTTACTGCTACTTATTCGCAAACGAAACCCAATGTTATCTGACTGATTCCACCAATCTTTTCAACGCAAACAACTCTGTCAAACCTTTCCTGCAACATCGGATTGTGGGTGATGACCAGAATACGACTGAAATACCCTCTGAGATGTCTCAGGAGGTCAAACACCCTGTCTTGCATGGCAGGAGCCAAAGAACCGAAAACCTCATCCAAAAACAATGTCTCTGGCAAAGAACGACTGCTTCCCAGAGAAACCATACCAAGAGCCAAATTTGCAGCCAACCTTATCACATCTTGTTCCCCTCCAGACAACATCTCATAGTTTGACGAACTTGCACCAGTGATCTTAGGATCAAGACTCCCCTGTTGCAATTGCACATGCATCCTTCCCGCCGTAAGAATTGATACAAAATCGGTCAAATGTCTGTTGAAAATTGGAACATAGATATCAGCAATCTTTATCCTTATTCCATCACTGCCAAACAAATCTTCAAGAACAGAAATCCTGGTTTGAATCAGTCTCTGATTTTCAAGTTCCTTCTTTGCAGATACAAGATTGGCTTTAAACTGTCTCAAACTAGAAAGTCTAAGCTCAAGAGTTTTATATTCTCCATACCACCCTTTGGAAGAGTCATGGGAGTTACTGATGACAACGTTTAACTTAGCAACACTTTTCTCGATTGCAAGTATCTCCTGCTGCGTAGACAAGATCGATTCTCCTAGACCAGTTAAATCACTGCGAATTTTCTTCTCATCAGATTCGAACTTTTCGTCTACTGACTTAGAAGCTTCTTCTAGTTTAATCAGTTTTTCTTGTAACAATGTTACGTCAGCGCCCTTTGAAACTTCGTAAGAATGCTTAAGGTCTTTCGTCCTTTCCTTTATACCAGCAAGGTTCTTTTCGGCGGTTTCATATTTTGAGATTTCTATCCAAACTGGACCTTCACTTCCTATAACTTTTTGAATAGCACCTTCTTTAGACCAATAACCGGATTCCTCTTTATCTTTTTCAAAAACTTCCAAAGAAATAGACGTTATTTCGGTATCTATTGCATTCTTAGTATGAACAAGAGCCTTTATTTCTTTAAGAATATGATTCCTGTCTTTTACCGACTTACAATACGGGCAAACAACGGCATCCCCTTCTACTTTAAGAACCTCTTTGTATTTTTTAATACTCTCCGAAATTTGAGAAGTATTCCCAATGAGAACTCCTTTCTTTCCAATTAAAACAGATCTCTTCTCAACACATTCCTTTCTGTCTTTTTGAACAACCAGAATCTCTGATTTCGCAAGTTCTATGTCTTTCAGTTTATTCTTCAAATCGGTTATGTTTATTGAAGAAACTATTTCACTTTCTTTGTCGTATTCGTCCTTCAACTTCGCTTTATTCATGCCAAACTCTTGATTTTTAGCATTCTCTTTTCTGATTTCTTCAGAAAGTTTTGTTTTCTCCGTAACAATAGATTGCTTTTCGTCAGTCTTCTTTGCAGAAAAAGTTCTAAGAGTCTCCTCAAGTTTGCTACGTACTTCCATTGAACCCTGCTGAATTGCCATCTTGTTGGTTTTAGAAATTTGAAGTTTTTCAATCTCCTGCCCTGAAGTTTTTACCAACTGGTCAAGTTCTTCAATCAGATTATTTGTCGATTCCATCTTAGTTACAAGATCTGCCTCGCTTCCAACCGCCGAAGACTCCAAAGCCAAAACTTTGCCTTCAAGAGCAAGACATTTCTCTTTCGCTTCCTTTTTCCTGGTATTGCGAATAATATCAAGAGCCTCGTCAACATCACGAAGAATACCCAGTACATTGAGAACCGTGTCAATCTTCCCTTTCTGTGTCAAAGTAAAAATCTTGTTTGTGTCTTTCTGTGCAAAGAAAACGGAATTACAGAAAGGCTCGAAATCCATTCCGATAAGATCGAGGATAACCTGATTCGGTTCTTTCATTTTAAGAGAGTTGAACGGTTTGCCGTCTTTTGTAATTTCAAGAATTGGAGTATGAGTGTCACCAGTCTTACTGAGTTTTCTCCCTCTCTTGATAATCCATTCACTCTCATCAACACCCAAACAAAGTTTAACAAAAGATTCGCGACAAGCAAAATCCCCTTTGTCGTTCGTTCTGATAATCTCAGTTGTTGTCTTTCTATCCCTGTTCTTTACAGAAGAAAGTCTTGGCATCTTCTCGTACAGAGCGTAGGCAATTCCTTCCAGAATAGTAGACTTCCCTGCACCATTCGCTTCGTTTTCGTTAGCGTCCACCATTCCTACAATCGAAGCAATCCCAGCGAGATCTCCAGAACAGTTATGAAATAGTTTGTCGAGATCAAGAACATTGTTCTTATCTCCAAACCGACAAAAGTTGTTGTACTCGATCCATTTGAAACGAATAGTCCTCTTCCCCGAGAAAGCTGTAGAAGAAGCTAGTCTCAAGGTAGAGTTTACATCGTCCTGAATTCCTTTGAGAAGAGAAAGTCTCTCTTGAATTTCTTCTTTGGATTCCAACTCACTGATACGAAGTAATTCAGATTCCACAACCTTGAAAACATCAACTCCATCTTTAAACTCCACCTGTAAATCTGGAAAATCGTCAGTTGTCACTTCATCAGATTTCTTTTCCAATCCGGAGAAGAAAACTATTTCTTTAGACTTCAAAAGTGTATTTAAATCGAAAAACTTCTGTTGGATTTTAACGTAGTCTTCGTCTCCACCAAGAACCTTCACTTTGACGATAGCATCTTTCAAATCCTCGCAGGATTCTATTTCAGATGAAATCTCTTCATAGTTATTACCGGATATCTCAATCATTTTTCTGGCTTCATAATCAACCCATTCAACTGATTTTGTATCCAAGTCATAGATGCAAAATCCCTTGACCTGATCTTTTTCAGAAAAATCTCTTCTTTCTGTACTACCTACGTACCAGACATTACCTGTCTTGGAAAGGTTTTGTCTCCTGTGGTAATGTCCAAGGAAACAAGCTTCGAATCCGAGCCCTTCCAAATCAATTGCTGAAACATCACTGTTTTCCTTGTTGCGTGAATAATCGTTTTTCATCGCTCCAAAAAGACCAAAGTGACCAAATAACAAACATCTGTTTTTGGAAGTATCAAATTTGCCTTTCAATTTGGAAATATATTGTGGGAAAGTTATCTCTTTCGATTCAATAGCGTTTGTATGTGGAACATAGATGAAGTTAACGTCTTTAACTTTTTCAGCACTACAAATATCAACGATTTTAAGTTTTTTATTCCATCCTTTCAAAGGTTCAAGAGCATGGTGTTCTTTGCAAGAGTCGTGGTTTCCAACAAGGATAACGATTTCAATCCCTTTATCAAGAAGCCGCTGAAGTCCAAGGTTAAACATCGTTCTGATTTTACTTGTGGGGCTTGGGTTCTCGTAAACGTCTCCGACAATCAAAAGTTTGAAAACGTTAAGTTCCAAACATTTTGAAATCAGGAAATCGAATGCGGCAAAATTGTCGTGGATCTTCAAAGGGAGTCCATATTCGAGAATTTTACCATAAGGGTTGCAATTAAGATGAAGATCGGCTGCAATGGCAATTTTGGACATAATGATCCTTAGTTAGGTTGAACTATGATACAATACATGCTGAGAGGAGAAAAACAAGAACGACGACTAAAAAAAGTCGTCGTTCTAAAACTCTAATATTGATCATTCGTTATTTAGATTTATATCATCGACTTTATTACAGACACCCCTTCTAAAACTTGCTTACAACGAGATATCACTGCCTCGTCTCTAAAAATAGATTTTGATTGACCAGATTTATTATTTTTATCTTTTCCATAATCTGGAAATTTAGAAAAGAAGATCTGAGCATACAACCCTTTATGCAGTGAAATTAAACGATTATCAATCCCATCATAAACTTTATCATCCTTTATAATGGAGTGTATAGACTCAATACAACTCGCTGCTTTATTCCATAATTCACCCCACGTATTATCAAAAACTTGCTGGTCAGATCCTTCGCCTTTACACATTTCTGCAAAATCAGAAATAGCAACTTCGTATTCTCTAATTTTTTCCAAAATCTCGTCTCTTGATATTTCTTTTTCCCATCCAGCCTTCTTCCCAATATTCTCCCACTCTTTCCTAGACATCTTCAATGTCTTTTTGCCATTCGATGCAGTTACTATTTTCATGAGATCCTCCTAAATTTAAAGATACATACTACCTTATTCAATGCCCCCCCCCACTATATTCCTTCAAGAAAAACAAAAAAACATAGGAAGCACAAACTTCCTACGTTTCTCAAATTCATAACTTAATCAGCCCCCAACCGGGACTCCCTGTAGGAATCCGTTCTTTTGCTGTTCAAGTTTCTTGATACCACCTTTTTCAACAATTTCTCTGAACTGCTTCTCAAAACAGAAATAGATCCTCAACAGAGCTTGTGGCTCAGGATGATAATCTGCCAAAGGACGAGTATCAACCATGAGGGCTTGATGAATTGCTGCGCCCGCTCCAATAGACACTTCCTTTGTCGTTTCCGCTTTTTCGTACATGTCAGGACGAAGAGCACGACCCTCTTCTTCACTGATAACATTTATGTGGTCAGCAGAATAATTCAGAGAACTAACCATTGACCTCTTTTCTGACATAGCCGCTCCAGGCGTCGAATTTGAAGATGTCAAAGTAGCAATATCGCCATCAGAATCAGGACTCTTTTCATAACTTCCGAATCCCCATGCGGTTTGAGCATTTACATTTCCAGCGGAAGAGCCTCCACCCTTTGTTAAAATCTTATGACGATTGCTTCCACCTTTCGTAGCACACAAAGTAAGATTACTTTGTTTATAGAACACGCCAGTACTATAATCGTCAGAAGATTTCAAACCATAAGTTACATAATTTTGCCCCCATTGATCTACAGAAATACTCCTCCTTCTGTAAGTTTCTACTGGTCTCTCGTGTTTATACTTGAAAAAAGCAAACCCGAAAGCTGGCATCGTGTTTGGTTTTCCAATTAATGCAGTTGCCACATCTTTCTTTTCTTCTTCGGTATAGAAAAATTGCCTTACTGTACCATCACTTTGATAAAAGCCGTCGTACCAAAGAGTTACGGCTCCTCCGCCAACATAGTTCTGCGGAGGCCAACTGTATTTGCACTCTTCGCAATACCTTCCATGAGCAAATGAAATTTTGTGAACTGGGCAAATATCTCTGTATTGTTCCATCTGACAACCTTCCATTTTTTGACCAGTAATAGGATTCATTCCCTTTAAACTTGGAACAATTGCCGTGTTAAACTGATCATTTGCCGTCCAATCGAACCACAAACCGATATCAGGATAAACAGGCACGACGTAACTTCCAGATTCTCTTACCCAATCATCCGGACATCCAGGCAAACAATGAATAGGAACAACTGGAATTTTAATTCCTGGTGGAAGAGCATGTACAGTTCCATTATCTGGCAACTTCGCAGCAGCCATAATCGAGGCCATATACCCCGAATGTTCCATAACCGCAATCGAAACTTCTTTTGCATATTTATGCGCAATATTTTCTTTCATCACTTATCTCCTTTTATAAAATCAAATACGGATGGGAGGCAACCGCCTCCCATCCTTTCACTCAAACTCAGGTTCTTCTTGGCGATCCGAATGGATCAGATTTAGTTCCAATCATTCTTCCTGCCGCCAACGAGTTCAGGCTGACACGAAGAGACGGAAGCTGATTAAGAGCCTTTAGTTCCTCATAGACAAGAGCTTCCTTGGAATACTCTTCCTTGAGAGCTTCAATACCTTCCTTGGCCGTCTTCAAGAGACCTTTCGCAACGAACTTCCCAAAAGACTCGCCTCTGTTTTCATCACGAACTATCCTGATAAAAACAAGACACTCTTCTGGAACTCCAGCCCAACTCATATCGAGATCTGGAGAATAACCGTTGTTAAGGATTTTACCAGTCAACGGGCAACACAGCGAAGATTCTTCAGGGAACACTCCAACCGGATAAACTCTGTGAGTCTTTTCACCATTGTTGTAGGTGGTTCCAGGTATCTGCCCCTTACGAATTGACTGAAGGATGTTCAAACTGAGCTGAACATTGACTGCGCCCTTCTCAAAAACGATACAAGGATGATTTTTCCCTCTCTTGGAAAGTTCATCCCAAATATCCTGCGGAGAATATGCATCGTACTTTTCGAGAAGTTCTTTTGTCGAATATTGACCAATCGGTTTGTTTATAGCAAACATATTTGCCAAGGCATCGACAATACCAGACTTTTCTTCCTTTGGCGTTTCTTTCTGATCCTCGATCAGCAAAGCTTTCATCAGAGCTTTTGCTGATGGAAGAGCCATTCTTCCATCATCGCAGAAAACGCTTCTGAAATCACGTTCTGAGATAAGCGAAGGGCTCACAAGGGCATGGGTTTCTGGATCGTTTTTCTGAACTCCGATCCGACTGTCCGAAAGAAGTCGCCAGATAAGGGTTTCTGCATCTTCTTTCGGGAGTTTGGTTCCTGCCACCACGATTGGTGTTTCGGAAACCGCTTTTTGGATTCTTTCGATCAACGCACTCATTTCACACACTCCTTCTCACTCTTTGTGACTGTATTGTCACTTTTGACTTTTCCTCACTTTGAGGTCGCTCCTTTCGGAGCATTCGCTGTCAACGAATCTCAACCAACACTGAATATTATACCACAAATTTTTGCGAAATCAAGTCCCCATAGAAAATTTTTCTTTAAACCTAACTTCTTTCTTCTTCCAACGAACGTCGCTTGACTCCGGAAGAGGTCTATTTAGAGGTCTATTTATAAGAAGTCTACTTCCACTGTGCTTTCTTGGTTTAGGAAGTGGAGGCGGGGTCAAACTAACCCTGTTAGCAAAATCTTTTGGAAGCGCTACGAATTCTCCATTATCGAACACGATAGCCGGAACAAATCCCTTTTGAGTTTTCAAATATGCAAAACGTAGTCCTTCGCCTCCAAGCAACAAAACTCTCGCTCTATCTTCTTTATCGAGCGCACCAGTTGCAGGAAGGTAGAATATTTCCTTGGTTCTGGCAACAATCCTGTTATAGCCATCAACCCAACGTGAATATCTGAAAATTTGTCTTTTCTTGAAATCAATCTTCAAGATCTGTTTTCTGGTCAAAGGTTCAAGACTTAAACTCTCATCCTGCTCATCTCTTCTCGCCATTTCTTCTTCTATTTTTCTACCATCTCTTTTATTGAAAAGTCCAAGCAAATCAGAAATATCAGAAAAGTCATATTCCCAATTAGATCCATTTGGATCAAAGGAAAAATCTAACAATCGTTTGGTCATAGTTTACTCCAATGTAATTAGACATAGTATATTATACAACATTCAAAACATTCGCCTCCAGGCATGAGGTGATCCAAGTTCGAAATCATCTATCACAAAATCGCAGTCTTTAAACTTATCTGCGACACATTCAATAGTTGGCTTCTCGGAAGATAGAAGAATACCATTGTAATCATTGTCTTTTGGCTTCGTAAGCGTCCATCCTAGTTCGTTGTCAAAACCTTCCAAACTCTTATCAGGATCTCTGACATTCCCAACCGGAGTTATCCTATAAACTCGTTGTCCAGATGAATCGGAGTCGTTATCGTCTAAAGCCACAAAATGTATAGCGGCTTCTTTACGAAGACTTGCGAACTTATCTCCAAGAGCCGTTATCCTATGATTTTCAGAAGTTTTGAAAAGCTTATTGCAAGGCGGTTGAGAGATCTTCCCTACCAACTGGCTCTGGAATGTGAGGCTCTTTTTCGTGAGTAAAGCAATCAAAGCATATTCCTGTTTTCATCTGCCCGCCCATTTCAGCCGTAATGAAATAGGCAACCTGGAACAAATCGTGACCATGAACGGCAACCATACCTCTGGAAATTGCTATTGCTTTTGCGGCTTTTCCGATACAGGCATTTCCAAAACACCTTACTTTTACATCACCATGTTGTCTTAGAGAATGAGCAATGGCTCCAGCTAACTTCTTCAAAGAATCTTTTCTATCCTGATCTGTAGCATCTGGAGAGTCTGCCTTTACTTTCAGTACGTTACCTTTATCCTCAATATTTTCTGCCATACGACATCGACCTTTCATTTTATTTTGTTAACAATGACCAGTGGTCGATGTAATTGTACAACGATTATAACTCAATTTCCTTTATTTTTTATGGAGGCTTCTATAATCTCCGGAAAACACCCGGCTATATAACTGATAAACTTCTTACCGTTGACACAAATTCTCGAATGAATTTTATCACTTTCAATAGATACACTTACGATGTTGTAAACATCTTCAGGAATTCCAATTGCAGTAGCAATATCAATAGAAATTTCACCGCTTATAACAGGAAACAAAAAGCTAAAAATAAGCTCTTTATCATTCGAAATTTCACGTCTTGTCATGTCACGAATTTCAGAAAGAACAGATGCAATATATTTGTTCCCCTTTGAAATTTTTGCAAGTAAATCTTTGAAATTCATATCCTCACGAAACGCTTCGTCATCATTTGAAATCAGTTCATGAAAAGAAGAAGAAGACTCATCGTCGCCTACACAACTATCAAGTTGAATCATTCTGTTCAAAGGATCGAGTCCGTCAATCGTAGTTCTTTTCTTTCTGTAACGTTTCTTGGCAAGATTGGAGAAATGGTTTTTCACCGAGGAATAGAAGAAAGTATTGAAGTCAGTCTTCTTCCCGTTCTTTCCATAACTGTTTACAGTTCTAACAAGGACAATCCTGATTTCTGAAGCTGCGTCTTCAGTCAGCCAGTAATATTTTTTAGCGAGATATTCTATCGTAGGCTTCCTTCTATGATAGATCCTGTTGAAGATGATTTGGTTACCAGTTTTAATGTATTCTTTTACATCCTGATTTTCCTCATCACGATCTATACCGAATTTAAGTCTCGGATTCTCAATCTCGACTGTTTTTATGCGATCAATTTCTACCATACTTGCCTCCATGTTAAGTTATAACTGAAAGAGGCACTAAACCTATACGAATCGAACAAAAAGTTAAAAACTTACAATCACTAACTTTTACTTTTTGAGATATTCTTTTACCAGTACTTATTTCATGCACTGATATATTATCGTTCATAGTGCCACCAACGTATACAACATTATATTTTTTGTGTTTTACCAAAGAACCTCTCTTAAAACCCAAACTCATTGTTCCACCATAATTTTTACGTTTTCCATGTTTTAACAACAAAACATGAAGTTGCCTTCTGTGAAATCTCAACGGAACAAACTTCAACAAATTTATATTATCGGGTTCTGTGTGCCCGCCAACTATAAAGTTGGCTAGCACCCAGCTATCTACGTTATGTGAATCAAAACTATCCGAAAGTTTGTTCTTATCCTTTTTCAAATTCAAAGAATCTCTTAACCTTTTTGTTTCGTGTCCTTGTATTATTGTGAGAGGTCCACATTTGGACATCTGATCGTAAAACCATTTCTTTCCAACTTCCAAAGGTGAAAAACTTACGTTCCATTTTCTCTTTCTAAACTTTGTTTTGGCACAAATATCTTCTACAACAATATCTGTTATTGGTAACGCTTTAAAGAGATTTTTGACGATATTTATCTTCAATTGCCACCGAGACTTTGTGCTAGGCGGCAGTTTCGATTTATGACGGTTGAGAAACCTGCATTCTCTTCTTCTACAATTCCTAGATCGTCTTGATTTTCTCATATTACGACGAACTTCAAGTGAGTCCTTAATCCAATCGATAGTTTCAGTTAACAGATTGAGATACGTATGTCCTTTGGACTTAACCGTATACGCCTCTCTTTTTGATCCCGGATCGATACCTACTGCAATATCTTGTTTTTGTTCGTCTGAAGGATCAACGTTCAGACGAACGCAAAGAGTATAGCTCTTCCAGAAAAATGTTCCTTTTCCGGAAATAACCCACCTCTTTGCCCGCCCAATACGGGTGGGCATAAGAGGTTTATTGTTTCTATCCACCACTGGTACGAACATCTACCTTTCCTTTCTCAGTTTTCTTTGGTTGTAAACCGAGCAACTGAGGGCTCTTGTATCTCCCTTCGACAATGTTTGAAATTCTTAGACTTTCCCGAAACCAAACTGGGTTTCAGTAAAATCATGCCATTAAACGATTCTGGCGTAGAGTTCAGGATTAGGGAGAAACTTTCGTTTCTTTGTAAGCGTCCTGAAGTACTTATAGATTTTCAAACGTAGTTTTGTTTTTAGATTTCTCCCTTCGCAAAACTGAGTCTAGTCAACTCTTACATAAGTTCGTCACCTCACAGCCTTGAAATTAACAGAGTTAATTTCAAGGATTACAAAACGAATCAGTTTCTTCTCTTTCTCCTTCAAGAGATAAAAATTTTTGTAACCCATTTTGTAAAACGAATTGATCGGGATCACAGTTTTCCTGTTGTTTTGTTTCGCTATTGATTTTCATGGGTAATTCTATCATTGTTACTTTGAAAAAGTTTTTGGCTTTTTTCAGCGCCTTTATTGCGGCTTCTTGACCGGCACCGGGCTTTCCATTGTTAGTTGATGGATCTGAGTCGTAGCAAAAGCATACTCTGTCACAATACCTGGATGCAAGCCCCGCATGAATTGCCGTAAACTTCACTCCCATGGTGGCTGCAACATTATACAGACCAAACTGGTGAAGAATACAACAATCCATATAGCCCTCTACGAGGTACAGCTTGTTTTCCTGAAACGTTTTCGATCTGGCAAAATTCAAACCGAACAAATAATTGCCTTTTTGGAAAGGAGTATTCCACCAACTTGGTTTTGAATACCCACTTTGCTTTCCACCTATTGATCTAGTGGCAATTGAAACTAACTTTCCACAATCATCTTTAATCGGAACAATGATCTTATCCCTCAAAAAATCTGCTTTGATAACAGAAGTCCCACTTACTCCTTCATAATACTCTCTGTTTATAACTTTTTCAAGTTCAATCCCACAAAAACCTATTTCAAACAGTTTTACTGTCTCTGGCTTAAGATGACGTTCGTTATACAAATAGTTAGTCACTCCATCAGGAACAAGTCCCCTCAGGAGTGACTCATGACTACCCATAACGATGTCATTCAGAACTTGTAAAGAAACACTCATTGGTTATCTTCTTCACCTGGTATTGAAACTTCTTCCGCACCTTCTCCGCTTTCCTTTTCCGGCACTCCTTCAGCAAAACCATCTTTCACAGGCACTGGAGGTTTCGTATTCTCGTCAATCTCTTCAAAGAAGGCCGGAATCTCTTTCTCTTCCCCAACCATTATATCAGTAACCCTTCCAACGATTTCATCAACCTTACCCTGATCAAATATCCATCTTGCAAGAGAAATGAAATCTGGAGCTTCTGTCTCTACTGGATCAATCTTTTCATCTTCCAAACGATATTTATAACTGCCACCTCTCTTGTAGAACAACTTATTCTCTTTAGCAAGTTCTACCAACTTGACCAAAGGATTTTCATAACTCGACTCAAAAGAAATCGTGAACTCGAATTTCTTATACGGAGGAGCAACTTTGTTCTTTACGAACGTTCCTTTACTAATCTGAGCGATTGGAATTTGATCTTCTCCTTGAGTCTTGTAAAGCACTTTTACTTTACGAACGTCAACTCTCATATGAGAATAGAACTTCAAAGCTCTACCGCCAGGGGTCCGTTCAGGGTTACCGAACGATACACCGGGCTTCTCTCTTATTTGATTAATCCAAATGACACAGGTTTGTTTTCCACCTTTTCCTCTAGACTTTGCAGCAGACATAATCATTCTAACGCCAGGACTCATAAAACGAGCTACAGCAGCCATAGCCGCATCTCCAATAACTCCATCTAATTCACTTTGTGGAATTAAAGCGGCTGTTGAATCGATAACAACAAGATCAACAAGCCCTCCAGAGCACAATTCACGAGCAACCTCCAAATATTGTTCTCCAGAAAGCGATTCGTTCTTGTATATCAGACTCTTCAAGTCAATACCGATTACTCTTGCCCATTCCGGAGTAAATGAATTTTCGGGATCAAGTAAAGCTGCTACACCACCAGCTTTCTGACATGAAGCAATAGTTTTGTAAGCAGTATACGATTTCCCGCCAGACTCAGTTCCAAAAAGTTCAACCATTTTACCTTTTGGGAAACCTCCAATTCCAGAAGCTTCATCCAATTCTGAAATTCCAGTTGATATAACATCCAGACAAGAAGAAGTTGAACTCATCCATTCTTCAAAAGTGGAAACTGCAAGCGGAGAAACTTTCTTTGGTTTCTTATCGTCTTTCTCTTCACCTTTCTCCCCTTTTTTGTCACTCTTTTTACTTTTCGAAACTCCTATAGAGGCATTATAATTATTGATGGCTTTAAGGGCAGCATCAAGGGAATCTTTTTCGTCCATATTCTTTCTCCTTTTCAGAAAGATGGAGAGGGGAAAATCCCCTCTCCATCCAATCTTACCTTTTAGAACCCGGTTTCTTTCTTTCCACCATCGCCACCGTCTTCCTCAAAAAGACCGTTAAACCCGGCTTTTTGAGTTCCATCACCTTCAACCGCTTCTGCGGCGGCAACTTCAGGCTCTGTGTTTTCCGGAGGAACTAAAGGAGCTTCCTCTGTAGCACCGGCAGCAGCCTGTCTCTTTTCACGTCTTGCCAGCCACCATTCGTGAGAACCGGGAACCGGATCTTTGTCTCCACGAACCTTTGCGTCACCGAACATTTCCTTAATCATTTCGGGACTGGTTGGAGATTTCATCTTCGACAATTCAACCCAATTGTCTTTGATATACTGTTTCTCTTCCTCAGTGAAAGAACTCTTTTCGTCCTTCATGACATGATACTTTGTCTTTCTCTTGTCTTTGAACGAACGTCCGTCCTTCACCGTCACTGGAATCTTGACCTGAACAAGCCAATCGGGTCCGTCCACTGCGCCGGGGTCTTTTCCGCTGAGTTCGAAGTAAGCCTTGAACTCATTGAAAACTGCTGGACCGGCTTCAAGAATCTTCAACTTGTTCTCGTCATTCCTGTCGAGAACCAGAATTGCATAACGCTCTCTTGGAGAATTTCCTGCCTGCCAACAGACATCGTTATCCAATCCTGGAGAAATCGCCCTGATCACATCGAAGTGACTGAAGAATCTGTATGGCTTGTGAACCAGACGAATTCTGTAGGGTTTCGATCCCTCCTCAAGTTTCAGGTAAGGGAGAGTTTTCTTATCTCCATCTCCTGAACCGTTTTTGCCGGGTCTTACCCCGACTTCACCCCAGCCGACATAACCGGAACTTTCCGTTTTTGTTTCAGTCTTCTGGGCTTTCTCTTCGGCCTTTTCCTGGGCCTTTTCTGGTGCCTTCTTGTCACTCATGTTTTTTCTCCTTTTTTGCTATTCACCACTCTGGCCGTGATTGGCAATGTGGTGAAAACTGAGCACTATTATTATACACCTAAATCTTCTCAAAAACCTTCTTTTTACCGAATAAAATCCGGTTCTTCAGATTCTCCATCATTACTTGCAAAACCAGATATTTCTCCAGACGGATGAATCTCTCCAAGAGTCATTTGAGCCTGCATACAAGTAATTCTTCTTGACACGGTTTTATGCTGACTATCAGCGTTGTCAAAATAGTATTTACATTGTATGTAAAAAACCTCTGCATCGTCACATCCATTAACAAACTCAAACAGCCTTATACTGGCATCGGATTTTCTCTTATCAACCGTTTTCTGTTGGCTTATGGCATTATAAGCAGATGTTAAAACTTCAACGAATCTCTTTCTTCTTAAATAATTTACATGAGCTTTTGATGTTATTGCTGATATGCAATCTTTATTCTCTTGTGCAAAGAAAAGTTGTCTTGATAATTCATTTGGACTCATATCCTCCTCGAAATGGCATCTTTTCGTTAAAATAAAAGCTTCTGCTCTTTTATAATCTTCTTTGTCTTGGAAAGGAAGATTTTGAATTGCATCTACACAAACACTAACCATATTTTCATAAGAAGAAACATTTACCTCATATTCCTTTATAGCACGTGGAGACGGAGGGGGAACTTCTGGATCAGAAAGCATTTCTTTTGGGGTCTCAACGGGAACGGAATCCTTCGGTTCTTGCTCCGTATTACTTTTACCTTCTTCCAAAGAAGTGAAAAATGTATCAAACGCTTCTTTCTTATTTTCCATCTTGACAGTTTCCTTATCAGAACAGGTTATGTTTTATTGTTTTACAGCAGCTTTAAAAGCCTTTGGTCTGTAAACAACCTCAGTTTCAATTCCGTTGATCGCAACCGTCTCTACTACCTGATACAACACTTTACCTTCGGGGAAATCAACTACCACATTTGCTAACTCAGGATTTTTCTTAAAATCATCTTCACCAGCAGTGTCAACCATGGCTGCAACTCTTAGAACGATCTTAATCCCATCATCGTCTCTATCCACTTCAGCCGTAAAATAACCGATTCCAAGTTCCGCACTCTTCTCCTGAAGAGTTGTTTCAAACGTATCGGCAATATCAAAATCTGATATCTGATCCAATATTGGTATGTTCATGCTTAGCTCCTTTTAATTGCTAGAACCCAACAATTATACAACAACAAATCCACTCTCCGCCAAAATTGGATCGTTAAGACTTCTTGTCAACTTATCCGCCAAAGTTTCTGCCTGTTTCCTGTTAAGAACGAACTCAAGTCTTTCTCTATTGTCATCGGAAGTAATTGTCAACAAGAGTTGAATCTTCTTTTCAGTAATAACTTTGGTTAAATTCCCATCGACTCCAATCTGATCTCCATACTGTTCTACACGAATTTGCATTGTTACCTCTCCCCTTACACTTACTAATATCGCACCAAAATTGAGTTTGTCAAGCGACTATATAGAAAAAATTCACTGCTATCTTTTGAGATCCGAACGTGTCGCAACAGTAGTGTTCCGAAACAAAGGCTCTCTGAACCTGGACTTCTTGACTTTCCTCTTCGAAAGATCATTCTTGATAAGTTCAAACTTCTTTACCGCTTCTTCCTCGCCAACTCCAAAACATGAAAATGCGCCATATTTCTTGCGAGCCAGGTTTCTTACAACAGCAACCGTTACCGCTCTGCTATCAACACGCTCAACAAAGTCTTCGAAGTCTTCATAAGGCTGACCTTTCATAATGGCTTCAACAGCACTCTCACCAACACCCTCAACAACGGTCAAAGGCAATCTAAGCCCATCTCTGTCGATAAAGTATTCGTCTGAACTCTTGTTGATATGAACCGGGAACATCTTGACACCCATTCCTTTGATTTTCAACCTTTCGTCGCCAATCGCCTCAAGACGATATTCGTCAAACTTTTCACGGTCGCCAATCACTGAAGAAAACAACGAACAGAAAAACTCCAGCGGATAATAATATTTGAGCCACGCCTCTTGGTATCCTAGTAGGGAATAGGAAAGCGAATGCGATTTGTTAAAACCATATCCTCCGAAATATTCAATATTCTGCCATACTTCAGAAGCTATAGTTTTGTCTATTCCATTTTCCACACATCCATTGACGAATTTGTCTTTCATAGCAGCCAATTTATCTACTAATTTTTTCCCCACACATTTTCTGAGCGTATCAGCTTCACTTTTACTAAAACCAGCCATAACTCTGGAAAGATTCATGAACTGTTCCTGATAAACAATCAAACCAAATGTCGGTTCCAAAACTTCTTTCATTGAAGGATGAAGATAAGTGACTGGAGTTTTTCCATGTTTCAAATCACTATACATATCTCCAACTTTAGCCCTTAGAGGTCCGGGACGATTGATAGCGTTAATGGCAACTAAATCGTTAAACGAATCAACTCCAATTAACTCTATAAGATGAGCGCCACTTCTTGTTTCAAACTGGAAAATTCCATTTACAACACCATCGTTTAACATTTTCAATACATTTTTATCATTTGGTTCGATACTATCGATATCTATTTCTTTCTGCTTTGTTTCTTTTATCAACTTCAGAGTTTTATCTACAATAGAAACATGAATCAAAGCAAGCAAGTCATACTTATAAAGTCCAAGGGCTTCAACCTGATCCTTATCCCACTGTGTACAAACAACTCCGTTGGCAACACGAAGTGGAACAACTTCCCTGATATCTCTGTTGCCAATTACAACTCCTGCCGCATGAACTCCAAAATGCCTTACAAGACCGTCAAAATGGCAACAGACATTGTAGAAATTGTCCTTGGATACTTCTTTCTGAAGATCCGGGCTTGTATCATAAGCCTCTTTGAAAGACAATCCTGTAAGAGCATAACCGGCAAGAGTCTCAATCCTTGTCTGAGTCTCTTTCGTCTTTTCTATAAGGGTTTCTCCTTTTAACTTTCTTTCTGCATTTTCCTTATCAATTTTCTTGTTGCTTTCCCAATCTTCTCCTATATCCATTGCCTTGCCAACATCTTTAATACTCATCTTTCCTTTAAAACAGTTGGCAGTTCCAATCTGCACAGCACGTCCTGAACCATACTGTTCTCTAAGATGTTTGAAAATTTCATCTCTTCTATGAAAGTCAAAATCGAGATCGACATCAGGTGGACTTACACGAGCGGCAGTCAACTCTTCTTTTGGAGAAAACGCTCCTTCCGGTCTTTTATTTGTCATACCGCTGTAAAACGCCAAAGCGGAATTACATTCGTTTTTATCTCCAGGTTTATACTTATTCTCGCTAAATCCAAGAAACGTCTTCATGAATTCGTTCAGACATCCAAGTTGTTTCATCTTACTTCCCTCAGACTTGAATCTCTGCATGTTGAACTCAGGATGTTGCTGACACTTGTTCAGCAAGAGGTGTTGATGTGACAAATCTATATCAACATTTGGCGGGGAGAAAGAAAATCCGAAGGTGGAAGGAGACACAGTAAACTTTGAATCAACACTGAAAAATCTCTCGAAAAGCAACTCATATTTAATCGGATCACACTTTGTAACTCCTAGAGCATAAAGACATAATGACCCAGCCGAAGATCCTCTCCCAGGTCCCATTGAGATGGGGTCAACCTTCCCGTCAACTTGAACTTTTGTTCTAGCCCAATCCACGAATTCATACAAAACGAGGAAATAATTTACGAACCCACAAGTCGCAAAGACTCTCAACTCCCAATCTGCACGATCTTTATATTCCTGATTTTCAAACAAACCTTTCTTTCTCATTCCTTCATAAACAAGTTCTCTCAAATAATCAAGAGGATCTGCTCCTTCCGGAATCTCTGCTAAAGGCAGAAGATTCATTCCTTTTACAATCAACCCATCTTCGATTTTATCAGCAATCTCCTGAGTATTATCGAACAACTCCGATTTTCCATGAAACAGCAACTCAAGTTCTTCTCTCGATTTCATATAGAATTCATGGCAAGGAAGGGATCTTCTGGTATCGTCTTTAAAACATTTATGTTGCTTTACACATTGCAATATTTCCTGTGAAAGAACTTCAATCTTATCATTCGTAACATATCTTACGTCATTTGTGCAGACGCATTTTATTCCGAGTTCGTCAGCAAACTTCATAGACATATCGTTAACATCTTTTTGAAGTTTATCTGCCTGATTTGGATGAAGCATAATTTCAACATACAAATTATCACCGAATATCTTTTTGAATTCCTGCAACATATTTTTTGCTTTATCATATTTCCTGAACAGAATTAAGTTCGCAAGATATCCATCCATCGTACTTCCACCAGTAAGCATAATCAAACCATCGGAATATTCCTTGAGAGTTGTCACATCAACCCTTGGAACATAATGGAATCCTGTCGTGTGAGATTCAGAAGACAAAACACACAAATTTTTCCACCCAATCTTGTTTTTCGCCAACAAGATGACGCTCATAGACTTCCCATCACCTTCCTTGATATGCATATCTCCTTCCACAATGCAAATCTGTGTTCCAAGAATAGGTTTAATCCCTTTTTTGTGGCAGAGATCATTGAACTCAAACAATCCTGTGCAATTGTGTTCGTCAGTTAAAGCAAGGGATTTTGCGCCCATTGCTACCGCACGATCTATCAATTGTTCGGGAGTATTTGACGCTTCAAGAAGGGAAAAAGTGGAATGAACATGAAGATGTGTATAGGACATTGACGAACGCCTCCGCTTTACTTTAGAATCAATATACCGTGTTTTTCTTGGAATCAAAGTTCAGGCAAGAAAAAAAGTTTCTGTAATACTGTATAATTTCAGGTACTGCATAATATGACCGCAACAATTCTAACACCCGTCAGACCACACAACTTGGTAAAAGTTGAAGTTACCGAGTATGACCCTATTACCGGTCTTCCTTTGAAACATCTTTCGTCTCTCAACTTTGGCTCCGCACAACTTAACACTTCCACTTCTCCTTTAGTGATAAAAATGAACGTTACTGGAGTCCGCAAAATAAGCGATATCAAATTGTGCATCCTTTCATCTTCACAGGAAATCGGAAATCCAGGAAGCACAAATGCGGATAATACTTCTACGAATGGGAACTTTGGAATAGAACATTCTCCTCAATTTTCTCAAAAAAGTTCACTGTCAACATTCTTCCCTGGACTTAATCCTACAGGAATTCCTTCAAGTTCAAACAACGTCTTGATAGATAACGTTTCTGATACACAATCTGAATTCATATACCTAAACGTAAAATCTCCAAATTCCGTAAACCGTGGTAACATATATTTCAAATGGTTCTTCAAATTCTCGTGAAATTATGGAAAACATTACAACATCAATCGATCATGATCCAACAATTCAAAAGGTTATGTTTCATGCCCTGACAGAGACTCCTTTCTTTTCTTCAAAGATAGGGACTGTAATGGGAATATGGGAAAGTAAACCTATTGATGGAGGAGATACTTTACTTGCCTGGAAACAAATCCTATTGCTATGTACTAAACCTGAAAACTCCGATATATATATATTCGTCAGTAACTCCGATACAACTACGGAAACAGATTCCTGGATTGGACCTTATAGAAACAACGAAACTTCTATAATTACATTAACCAAAAGATATTTAAAAATAAGATGCGTCCTTATTCAACGTGGAGACCCACAATACGAATACATCTATCAGCAAAATCCTGTCGGACCAATTGTCAATTCCATCCTCATTCAAGGAGTCATCTCCGGCGCTGCCGCTAAATTCTACACCTCGGTTATCGATATAGATTTCAGTCCTAAATACCTTCTTCTCACTTCCCAAACCGATATCCCTGAAGGAGCCATTGTCAGATACGGAATCAGTAGCCTCGACACAACAAACTCAGAAAAATATCAATTCATAACTCCGAATAAAATCGAAAAACTCAACAGACTTCCAGTTACCGGACAAAAAATAAAACTATTCATCGAAATGTCTGGCGGTTCTGGAGATCCTATTGTAATTCATGAATTTTCTGTAATGTTCTCCGGAGACAAACAAATCTTCGTCAACAAAATACATGACTTGCCTGTTGAGAACTTCGAATATTCAGAGTGTCCTGCTCCAATGCCTCCGCCTCCTTGAGTTTTGGCAACGATTCTGGCAGTTTAAGTTTGAACAAATCTTCTCCAGAAACAAAATTCTTGAACATCGACTGAAGGTTTGTATATCTACTGGCTATAATACTCCTTCTTGACGCAGATTCCAACATATCTGTAGCACCAATCACATACAACCCCTTCTCAGCACGGGTAAATGCCGTATAAACCAACTCACGATACATCATATTTCGATGGTCACTCATCATCAGGAAAATAACGTGTTTCTTTTGAGCACCCTGGAATTTATGTACCGTAGAACACCAAGCAACTCTCAACTCCGAAATTTCATCCTCTTCATAAACTCTTGACTTCTCATCTCCGTCAAACTTCACTTCTATATAATACCTCTTAGAGTCAGTTTCTTCAGGTCTGAGAACGTCGTAACCAAGATCTATGATATAACCGGTATTTCCATTGAAAATAGATTTCTGATAGTTGTTCTTTATCTGCATCACTCTATCCTTCAAATAGAAGATCCTCTGTTCATGGACAATGAAATTATCACTCTTCGTCAAAAGATCCTGGCACATTGAATTGATAGAGTTAACTCCGCATTTCCTATCATAAATTGAAGCTATAACCTGCACGTCATCGACATTCCCATTTTCCTTGAATGGAGTAAGTATTTTCTTGACGGTCTCAAGGGCTTCTTCAGGGTCATACATATCGATCCAGAAAAAGTCGTCTGATTCCTTAGGTATTCCTGGAATTTTTCCATGAGCTATTTCATCTGCCATAATCGTAATGTAACTCTTTTCACTCTGACGATAAATCTTTTCAAGTTTTACAACTGAAGCACATCCACACTTGATGATATCATGAAGGTTGTTTCCTGGAGATACAGAAGGAAGTTGTTGCGGATCTCCAACAAGTATGATATTCGTCACTTCTGGATTTGTTATCGCATCAAACACATATGGTAAAAGATCTGTTCCCACCATTGAAAACTCGTCAATGATCAGAATCGCACTTCTTATGGTTGTGTTTTCCGCCATAGGATTTAACTCCACCTCTCTCTTACCTGCCGGAAGGAGCCCAAGCCCCCTATGGATGGTCGAAGCCTTTACAGATGTTTTATTCGTTAAAACCTGAGCGGCTTGGCCAGTAGGAGCAAGGAGAGTCAAACCAAGTCCGTTGTTTTTTGCCATAGTGCAAATCGCTCTGCAAATTGTACTTTTACCAGTTCCTCCACCTCCAGTCAAAACAGTCAACTTGTTCAAGAAAGCACTTTTGATCGCCAATCTCTGATTTGTATCGAATTCCAAATTTGGTATGTCAAGCGACACGGAACATTCAGCTTCGGCATCATCCACTTCTCTATCCGTAGCTATATCTGAATATGGAGATGAAAGTTTGGAAAAATCGGCAAGGAACTTTGCGCAATCTCTTTCCTTTAAAAACATACTTGGAAGATAAGCGAAAGCGATCTGTGATTCTTTGTCTCCAAGAAGAACCAGATCCTTCTTGATGATATCCATTACAATATTGCCATAATCTGTATCTTTATCTCTTTCGCTAAGGATATTGCAGGTTTCATTTTTCAAGCCCATAACCGGATAACAGACATGACCGAAATCTTCTTTATCGTGAAGTACATATAGCAGACAACTTTTTGCTCTAAGTTCCTTCGGTATCACCTTTAAAATCTTATGAGCTATCTCATCAGCTTTCTGAAATCCAATTCCTCTTATATCGGTTAGAGAATAAGGATTACTTTCTAGGATTTCTATCGTTTTTTCACTAAACTGTTCAAGAATTTTCTTACCGTAGATTGCCGAAACGCCGTGAGCCAACAGCCACATATAAACATCTCTAACGGTTTTGTCTTTGAACCATTGTTTTTGAATTTCCAATGCTCTTGGCATGTTGATACCAGAAATTGCATCAACCAATCTTTGAAGATCTGTTTCTATGATTTTCTGAATTTCGCTTACATCAAAAGCTTCAATTATCATTCTGGCCCTTTTTTCTTTCACATTTGGGAGTCTTGTGAGGTACTGTTCCATCATGACGATATCTGAAGGATCATCAGTACAAAAATCATATGCTTTAAATTGTTGACCATACTTCTTATGATTAACGATTTCTCCCATGAATATATAAGGGACTTCAGAAAATAGAGGGTAATCACTGTTTACACATACGATGAAATCTCCCTTGCGATAGTTTGCTGGAGTTCTCCAAGCGTAGGGGAGTTGTTCTTTTACTGTATTGAAACTCTTGGAAGAGTCGTTAACGATAGCAGAGTAAACCCTGAAACCATCTTGAGATTCAAAGAGTGGCTTACCGCACAAAACACAAGGGAGTGCCAACAAATCTTTTTCGATTAACTTTTCCAATGTAACCTTTCGATGTATTATCAGTAATTTCTCACCACTTGAACTGGTGCTTTCTTTACAACAGGAGCTTTAACAGGAGTAGAAGTAGTTGAAGGAGCTTTTTCGGTTACATCAACCTCTGTCATTCCCTTTTCAATCTGCTCCCTGAACTCCTCCAAAAACTCTTCTTTAACAGAATACGTACAATCGAACTCAAGATGCATAGTGAAATCGCAAGCACTTGTCTTGTCGAGAATTGGAACTCCCTTTGCTGAAGCCTTTTCTATAGATAACACTCTTATCTTGGAGTTATTCCCTTCGGAACTAGATTTGAAAAAAGCTTCAATCTGTGCAGCTTTTGCACCTGCCGTGTTTGACAGTTCTATAAATTGTTTTTGCCAAACTTTGCGAGTTGACTCCTTGACAAAAGTATTCCATGTCCCCAGAGCAATGTTTGTAGACGGACGATTATGATCGTTATGGCAGGCTATAGATACCGATTTCCTATAAACGGGTTTATTCAGGTCGAATTGTCCAGCAGGAAGTTCTTCTTTTTTCAAAGGATGGTTCCTATCTTCTAGAATTCCTATTGCAAAATAATCTCCATTAGGGTTTACACCTTTGAATATCTTCGCCATTACATCTGGAGGAATTTGCGCTATGATTTCACTTATGTATATACCATCAACACCTACATCCTTAAAATTTTTTCCTTTTTGTAATTCTGACATCACAGCACTAACTCTGCGACCACGCTCACTTATTGTTTTCGAACCTATAGCATCAGAAACTACCCCGCCAGCAGATACTAGAAGAGCGCACGGAACTTCAATAGGAGGACCACCATAACTGGAATCTCCTTTTTGCGCTTTCTCAGCCTTTCCCAATTGTTCTGGCGAAAGACCAGCCATGTTGAAGAAATCAGAAATATTCATATTGTGAGCCGTAGCAAAATCCTGCAAAGCCTTCATCAAGGTGAGTTCTTCATTCCCAGTTTGAGAAGTAACCGACATAGCTGAAGTTACATATCCAGGAATCAGTTTTTCAGATAATTCCGTTAAAGCGGCAGTATAAGTTGACATAACCACACCTGTTTGTTAAAACCATGACTTATAATTCGATTTCTAAAACAAAAAACCTTCTATCAGATCAATGAAGTGCTCGATACAGCCTCGTCTTTTACAGAAGATTCTTTTGTTCCAAGAAGTCTTACCTGTTGCGGTTTCCAATGAATCAAACGGCAAGCATGAACGGCAGATGCAGCTTTAAGTTCTACTATCTTGTCTGGGAACTTTTTGTGCTGAAGAATAAACGTAGTTTTAAAGTTGGATCTTATCTCATCATAATGATTCTTTCTAAGCCAAGCATAATCTTTAGGACCTATCTTGACACCGCCTTTTTCTTCCTTTTTCTCTTCCGCAGGTTTTTCAACTTCCAACACTGTAGGAGATCTAGGTAGTGCGTTATCAAAGGTATCTCCGCCTTCGTTTATAGCAGGAAGGTTTTGACCAATTTCTTCAACAACTTTTACTTCTTGATCTTCCATTGTTTTTCTCCTATTTCTTTTTCGACGCTTCAGCGAACTTCTCAAGTATCTTATTGATAGCTCTTCTAACTTCTTCAGTTTTGAACTCCTGTAAAACTTCTGAGAAGATGTTGGCAAAATCTTCTTGACGGATTGTCAACAAATCACCACTATTTTTCATTTCCCCCATAAGATTTGCTCTAAGTTCCAAAAGTTTTGTCATCGTAGTAATCAGTTTACAGGTTGCTTCAGATCTCATCTTTTCCAATTCTGCTGGAGACATGGTTGGGTCTTCCGCAGCATTTGCAGCAAGCAGCCTTTCGCTTATCGATGAAAGAGCAAGTTCAACCCTTCCGAGAGTATCCAAATTCATATGAGTCAATGTGATAATCTTATGAATGTATTCTCTTTTGCGAAGTTCTACATAGGCTTGATCAATGTGAAACTCCATATGATTTTTAATCACAGTAAGAGGAGTGGGCTCTCCCTTTGTTTTCAAAAAATCACGGATTTCATCAGCATCACGAGCCTTCAGCCATTTTTCTTCAGCTTCCTGGCGTGAGTGGCTACTACATAGCGTACAATTGGCTTCAAAATAGAAACCTTCGTTGTTCAGGCTTACCTGGGCGGTAAGGAAGCGCTCAAGGGCACGATCATCGCTTACTAATGTTTTTACTTCAGCGGAGGATGATGGCGGTAGTTTTATTTGGTCCGGTAAGTTTGCCATAGTTTTCTTTTCTTGTCGCCTGCTTGCGGATCTTTATCGAGTTTTCTGTCCATTGCTAAAATCAACGAAGCGAATTTGTCAAACTCAGCTTTCATTGCCTGTGGTGGTTTTACCCCAATGGCGTTTACTATATACTCGAAAACGTCATCTTCAACCTTGAACCCGAAATTTTCGCAAATTTTTTTGGTAGCACGTATCACGTCCTTGGCGAGACCGTATTCACTGCGGATTACGGAAAGAGCCGCCGCATTGTCAATCAATGCCAGCAAGGTTGCTGCATGTGGCGAGATCTTCCTTGGCATTTTAACCTCTATCCGATTTTGTGAACGCTGATAAGATTTACCGGAGGATGAAAATCAGACAAGGTTTGAGCTATTATCTTCTTCGCCTCTTCTTCGGATGAAGCCTCAACGACATTACCAAGTTCTCTTCCGGTAAAAGTTCTTCCCCTATGATCTTCAAAACAGTAATCATATTTTTCTACAGGAACTTCCAACTCATCTTTTTCGTTAACAGCATAGGCTTCAATACAATCTCTCGCCGCCTTATCGTTGTAGCCTTCCATAATCAGCATATCCACACAAACATCCTTGGGAAATTTCTCAACGAAAATAAGTTCGTTAGCCCTTTTGAGCATCAAAGAGTTTTTCACTTCCACCTGAGCGGAAGCCTTATCGAGTTCATGATATAAACTATCAATGAAAATACGTCTCTGACACTCTCTTGGTGTTAAGTTCTTTATAGTTGAAATGTCCATATGCTTACTCTTTTATAGTTTATTTACCCGAACTAATGTTCTGATATTATCAACTATTTCCCTGTTTTTAGAAAAAATCCTGCACGTCCCAAATCTTATATCGTCATTATTAAGATTCAGAGCTTGAATGATTTTCTCCTTCCCTTCTGCAATTATTTTTCCTCCCAGAAAGGCAGAGTAGACATTGTTAGGCACTTCGTTAAGTGTGTATTTAGTTACGCCACAATTGATTAAGAAGTTTTCAGAGGTATCTTTCCAGGTTCCCTGAGACCTTGATTTTACACTCATCAAACCACCATTCGATGCATAGACATAATCGATTGCTTCATTTCCATCGAAATCTTCTTCAGCAATAACAGTTCCAGAAATTTCAAATCCTACTTTTCCAGAATCGCCAAATATTTTAATATCAATAGCCGGACCTTTTGGAGAAAGAAAAGACTTTATCGAACTTATTGAAAACATTCTATAATGATTAAGTGTATTTGCAATTACTTTATCTGCATTTTCCAACTGTTCAACAGACTCCAAACCAGATCTGTTTTTCAACGGATCAAAAAGTTCCGGTTCCAAACCTATTGAAAATTGTATGTCTTCAATTCTTCTTATCAACTTTTCTATTTTACCTGACAGAAGAGCTTGAGATCCATATTCCTTGTACAGGTTGACTCCCGCTTCTTTCAAAAGCTTTATGTGCTCTATGGTCTTATCACTGACTCCGGTTTTTATACCAAAAGCTTTCAAAGTCTGGTCAGGATTTTCATCTACAGTTTTTACAGAAGATGTTTTTATATTCTTAGACGACAACCCGCTTCTCAAAGATTCCTCAAGCATAGAAGAAGTATCCAAAAACTGGTTGTGATAAGCATCCGATCCACGTCTGTTTCCTGCACTTTGTATCTGTCCCATATAAATACCCTCACAATTGCTTTACGTCGGTAGAATGACAATTCAAGCACCCGCTTGCGAAATAATTGGACTTGAGAATAAGTCCACAAGATTTGCACTCTGATTTTCCGTAACCTTTCGACTTACTTTCCGCCCATGAATCAACCGCATCAAGTGCTTTTTCAGAGATAACTCTTCCCAAATGAGTTCTCTTCAGCGCACTTTGAATTGCTTGAATAGAATCTAAAGTTTTTCCAATCATTAAACTACCCTCTCAAAACACAAGTAATTTTTCAAAGATTCAGAAACCTTTAAAGCGAATTCTTTATGATCCATCGTTTTCAACGTAGCTTTAGTGACTCCAGACCCTTTAACTGACAATAAAGACGAAACGAGAGATTCCTTTTCTATTAAGGTCAATCCTTTTACAAAAGATTCATGGTCGAAATTAGATGTCAAACAAGCCGCCTTTTTGAATCCCAAAAGAGTCCTGGCAATCATAAACGCATCCGCCTGATTATCATCAGGAAATCTTATCCCAAACTTATCATATACGGTAAGAAGGTATCCCGTTTCCTTCTTTACGTTCCCTGCTCCAAGCGAAAACTTACGAACTGTTGTGGGAGGGAGAACGTAATAACTGACAAGGAATGGAATATCTTCTTCAAACAATTTCAAATCGACACAACCGCCAAGTTCTCCAAGACTGAACGTCGCCCTTCCTTTGGAACCGAATGAATATCCTTCACGGCTTACAACAAATCTTTCGTCAGCAGCTTTACAGAAATCAACAATCTTATCCACGATAAAACTAAGGCGCTCAACGCCACTCATTTTTTTAGTATTTACAATTTCCTGTCTCTTGATTTTCCCAGCATTGTCTATTTCAACCAATCCGGTTCCTGAAAAAGACTGATCAATTCCTATAACTGCCATTTTATCAACTCCTGCTTATGAGACAAATCGCTTTCTCAATCTCAGCAGAAGCTTGACTTTCATTTGCATTCATTCTGTAACTCACATAACTTTCATAACATTGAGTAAACAGCTTCGCCCAAAAACTTCTGCTGCCCACTCTATCATACAACTTTTTTGCGACTCTCATCATAAACAGACTCGGAGGTGGACCAGATTTAGAAACGACATCTTCAGTATCGTTTGATGTCCACTTCAAGTTTAACGGAGTTCTTTTTTTCTTCAAAAAATCCATCAGGGCTTTATCGTTACCGTTAACGTAGTGAAGAAGCAAGACGAGATAAGACAATCTTACCAAACATCCAAGGATGATTTCGTATCCTTCATCATTGTTGATCTGTCTGGCGACCGAAATTGACTGAACCGGATTTCCTCCCATCAAAGATACATAAAACTGCACCGCATCCTTTGAAGAAACAATCGGAGAAACAACTGACATAATTTGCTTATTCGTTACATCAGACCCAAAAAGAAGTTTCAGTTTACTCAATTCTTCGTGGACTATAGACAAATTATCATTGCATAATTCCAACAACAACTCTGAACTTTCTATATCAATTTTTACCCCAACCTCCACGGCATGTTTCTGAACAAACTTCGCTTTTTCCTTAGGTTTCATATCACAAAGAAAAAGACACTCAACTTTGTCTTCCAAACCAAGTTCTGAAAATTTCTTCTTTAAAGTCTGAGCTTTATCCGTATCCGGTTCTTCAATTAACACTAGAGAAGAAACTGACCCAGCCCCAAGAAACCTTACAAAAAAGGGTTCCATCACTTTCTTGTATGAAAAATCTTCAACTCTAATGAACTTGAATGTTTTGAATAAAGAATTCGAAAAACATTCGCGATTCAAATCGTTTTCACTTGGAGAAGACAGTATAACTTCAGAATAAGAAGAAGGAAGAAGAGAATCCAGTATTCTCTTACTTTCTTTTCTGTAAAACGGATCTCCGCTTATAATGATTAGACGATTATCCATTGACTGTACTTTCTGGCGGGAGGTGAACCAAATCCATGAGGGCTGTCAACATATAGTACAAACTCTTTCCATCGTGAATCATTATCAGTTGAGGTTTACTTGGATCGTTTCCAACCGGGAAACTCAACTGAAGAATCTCTTCATCAACTTTCTTCAGAAACTCAACCATATACATCGAACAAATCCCTATACTAAGGTTGGCAGAATCTCCGTTAGCTGTCAAAGATGACTTATATGACGTTCCATCTTTGTTGTCATAAGCAAAGAACAAGACTTCATTTCCGATAAGTTTCATCAAACACTCTTCAGAATTCATCTTGTTACAAGAAACAACCATTGTTTTGAATTTAGACATCATTAACTTTGTGTTAATAGGATAGATGGCTGAAACCAAATCTTCAAAAGCCGGAAAGCTATCAACATCAGCTTCATTCGGAAGAGAAACCTTAGCGGAATGCCCCTCCTGACTGAACCTCACAAATCCCTTCCCGGAATAAACTGAAATAATACCTTTGTCAAAAGATTTCAAAATCTTAGACAGAGGGGCGGAAGGAACCAGAAATCTTTTGTTTACAGAGGATTTGATTCCTTCAACTTTAAAAACGGCACATCTTATATCATCAGTCGCACCAAAAAGAACGCATCCGTCCTTAATACTGATACAGATGTTAGACTTTGTGAAGTTAGCATCATTTTGATTTGCAGCGAACGAAATAGAAGATATGGCTTCCAAGAAAACGTCTTTCTCTATCGTAATAGAAAGATCTCCGTCATCTATCTTAACATTAGATATGATTTTCGGATCATTACAAGGTAGCTTCCAAAGACTTTTCCCAGCAGAAAATAAAAGAGTTCCAATCGAATCATCACTCTTATTTTCAACAAACTCAATATTAACTATCGCATCCGAAGGAATGGATTCCAGTAACCCCTTCAGTTTTGAAACGGAAACAGCGAAACAACCTTCCTTTTCAACCTCTTCTCCGTTTTCAACTGGACGAAGACAATATGAAGCGGCCCCTCTTGAAACGGCTTTCGCTCCAATCTTCCCACTTACAAGAGCAAACCTGCCCCACTCAGACAGTTTGTCCTTTTCGTCAATACCAGTAGCGAATGAGATCGTACCTTTTTCGACAATTGACAACAGTTTCCCGACGAATAGCTTTGCTTTCATGTCTTCAGTACCTTTCACAAAATTCTTAACAACATGGCTTTTTCATTCTTGGTTCTTTTGGAAGTTCAACCCATTTATTGATTTCTTCTATGGGTTTCAGTTTAACATCAGAAAAGTTAGGAGAATAACTTGGAAAATGGAACATTTGATCCTCGAAATCAAAATACATCAGAAAAACTTGATTTATCGAACAATGTTTTGTCGAAGAAACCAAAATTTTCTTCGAATATCTTTTGTTCAAATAATTCTTCGGTAACAATTTAAGATCATCAACGTATTTTATTGTATTCCATCTCATTTTATTTACCTCTAACGGGTGAACAACGGCAAGTTGGTGCTTCCTTGCACCTCAACCGCTTTTCTGCGAATTCTCAGCAATGCGTTGTCCACGCTCTTCTCGTTGCATTTTTTCTGTAGAGTATCTGAAATCCCAAAGGAAATCTCCCTATACGATAGCCCTTCCAAGTAGTAATACAAGACTAAAGACTCAAAAGGACTCAGTAGCTCTCTTAAAATCTCTACGGTTTTCTGTTTTTCCTCTGACAAACATAAATCTTGAAAGAAATCCTTCTTGTCTTCAAAAATATTCTGAAGAGAGCAATTCCCATCGTCATCTTCGCTGCTGAAAACTTCGTCCAGAGAAATCGATCTGTTCATAGGCATATCTTTTTTACGGTTCAATGCGGAATTAAGAATTGTAATAAGATGTCTGTTTATACACATCTTGGCAAAGCCCCAAAAACTCATTCCTCTTGTTGGATCAAAACTTGGAATTGCTTTCTGCCAAAGAACGATCAACGACTCCTGATATAAATCCTTTGCTTCATGTCCTCTGATAATGAATTTGTGAAAAGCCTGATTTATGATGAATTTGTGAAGAGCTAGATGAATTGTACCAAAAGCCTCCTGATCGTTAGGATCTTTCTGCAATTTCAAGGCACAATTATCAAGCCTTTTAATGAACTCATAACTCTCTTGTTTCTCTTTTTCAGTCTTTTCAGGTCTTTTTTTCCAGACTTCCATTGCCTCTCCTTTAGAAGGCGATGGAGCGTATTACGTTAATTATTTATCGGAAATCTTTTCTATTGATTTTACAATGACAGCTTCCATAACCCATTTGTTGTTTATATTTACACTTAAAGATTTCTCAGCCTCTTCAAACAGTCCTAAAAACGAAACCAAAACAGATCTTTCGAATTTGCCTTTTACCAAATCAAGAAGTTTTCTCTCTGTTGAGGTTATATCTGACAAGAATTGTTCTGAGATTGTTGCCAGCATTAAAGTCCTGAATATAGACTCCAACTCTTCGCAGATCACTCTACAATCGACATTGGAAGATAACATCGTTTCAAGAATATCAATTGCCCTGATTAAATCCTTTGATGAAATTGCACTGACAAGATTATACATCAACTCACGTCCACTCACTCCCAATACTTCAGAAACAATTTCTTCTGTTATTTTCCCTTCACTTACGACACAAACTGATTGAGAAAGTTGCAATGCGTCTCTAACACTTCCTCCAGAGGAGGAAGCTATCAGATCGACGGCAGACTTATCGTATTCCAATTTTTTGTGTTGGAAAAGACTTTCGAGGTAGGAAGAAATCAATGGAGCGGAAACAGGTTTGAAATGAAGTCTCTGACATCTTGAAACAATCTCTTTTGGAACTTTACCGAAATCGGTTGTGCAGAGAATAAAGACGGAAGTAGAAGCTGGTTCCTCAAGAGTTTTCAGCAAAGAGGTCATCGCCGTATTACTCAACTTGTGACACTCATCGACAATGAAGACCTTTTTCTTGAATTGCTGTGGAGAATATCTGCTGCTCTCGATAATCGCTCTTGTGTTTTCAACTTTGCTGTTTGACGCTCCATCCAATTCATAAATATCAACAGAGTTGCCGGAATGGACCGAAACGCAGGCATCGCATTTACCACAAACAATAGAACTTCCTTGTGCTCGATTTTCACACGTTAACAAAGTTGCAAGGATTCTTGCCAAGCTCGTTTTCCCAGTACCCACTTTCCCATACATAAGATAGGAATGGTGAAACGACTCTTTCTCACAGGATTTTGTCAGAATTTTAATCGGAACATCTTGACCAATTATGTGAGACAATTGTTTTGGTCTAAACTTCGTATAGAAAACATCGCTGCTTGACATATTTCTTCTCTTTTCTTTAGATATTACTTAGAAAACATTGCTTTAGATAAATCATTCAATGCAGCGATAACTTCTTCAGGAGTATTGCTAGTATGACTTAAAGTCGTTATTGTTGCAAGTGCAGCCAAAAGAAGTCTCCCCTCTATTGTTGACGTGTTAATTTCACTAACATCGGTAATTTTTGCAGTCTTCAAATTCTTTCTCATTTTGAACTCCTCTTTGGATCAAACCTCACAACAGTACATACTATAGCACACCAACTAGTTATGTCAACTGGTCAACTCTCGTCCATTCCAAAGTAGTTAATACCGTCTCTGGAGTCAACGGAGTACGGAACGACCAGTGAGCCGCAATACGATGATTGACAGTCCAATCGTCTACATAAAACGTCGCATCATCCTCAAAAACAGCATTCTCTATAGAAGGATCGCTCCTTGGAGGTTTTACAGCATCAACAATAACAAGATTTCCAGTAACCTCCTGAATACCCTTATTCAATTTCCTTGGAAGAAGAGATTTAGCCGTTTTAATCGTTACAAGGTTATTCTTAATCGTATATGAAAACGAAATCTTATCTCCAGAATAAACACCAGACATACCAGTTTTGTCCCATGTTAAAAGTTTCTGCGTATCTGTTCTGAAAGATTTAACCAAATTGTATTCGATACTGTCAGTATCCTGCAACTCAGTAAGACTGAGAAAATCGAAAGATGCCGTCACCAATTCCCCGGCCTTACAATCAAAAGTCAAACTTTCCGCCTTTGTTCCTCCGAATTTCCTATATTTTCCACTGTAATAATACAATGTCACAGTAAGTTCTGGAGCCAAATAAACAAGGTCATAAAATCTCTGTGCCAAATTTTCTCCAACAACTGTACTTATTCTTCCGGTAATATCTCCCGTAGTTGGTGATATAATTCTTCTTTCCTGTTGCCCTCCATACGATGGAAGATAAACGTTTAACCCTTGAACAAGAGAAAAATCAGCAGACGAAAAACGAAATCCAAATTTTACAGAACTTGGCAACGTTACAATAGCTATGCCAGTGAAACCTTTATATAGCATTTCTTATGAACTCTTTTTTGGATGATATTGTCCAAAAAGCTCATTCAAAGCCTGAAACTTCTCTTTGTAAACTATCTTCTCAAGATCTTCGTAGAACTTCTTGATAACATCAATACGCTTCTCTTTTCCATCACTGATCTTATCTAAATCTTCTTCAACTTTTGCCGTAAATCCTATGTCAAGAAAGAAAGACTCGAATTCCTTCATTAAAAACTCAAAAACTGACTTTCCAATATCAGTGAGAACAAAGTTCTTACCATCTTTTGTAACATATCCTCTATTTGATAAACTCTCAATCATATTTGCATAAGTAGAAGGTCTTCCAACTCCTTCTTTTTCAAGCCTCTTAACCAAAGAACCTTCGTTAAACCTTTCTGGAGGTCTTGTTTCATGTTGTTTGATACTGATGGCAGAAACAGCAGGGCAATCATCTTTCTTTATCTTCGGAAGAAAGATATCATCGTTCTTAACTTTCCATGCTTTGTTCCACCCATCAAAGACAACATTGTTCCCTTCAACCAAAACTTTTTGATTTCCAGCGGAAACAATAATCGTTGTCTTTGCTTGCTCAGAATCTTTCATCTGCGAAGATATAAATCTTGCCTTGATAAGATCAAGTAAGATTTTTTCATCAGAGGTCATATCAGAAGATGAATTCTCAACAAATCCCTCTCCAGAAAGAGAAGTTGGGCGAATACACTCGTGAGCCTCTTGAGACAAAGTTTTCTTTTTGTAGATATTCGGTTTAGATGGAAGGTATTCTTTCCCAAATTTTTTCTCTATCCATTCCAAGCAAGACTTCTGCGCCTCTTCGTTGACATCGAAACTGTCTGTACGATGGTAAGACGTACATCCTTTTTCAAACAGACTCTGGGCAACATCCATTGTCTGTTTTACTGACCAACTAAAAACTGTAGAAGCAGAAGTTTGTAGACTGGCCGTATCAAAAGGAGGATTTGGAGACTTTGAAACAGTCTTCTTGTCAACCGACTGTACCGTAAGGGGACTATCTTGAACCTCTTTTTTGGCCGCATTCGCTTTTTCTTTATCTGAAAATCTGTTCTTGGATGAAGTAATAACAATTCCATTAACCACATCTTCACCGAATTTCAACTTAACCGGAATGTCCCAAAACTTATCCGCCACGAAGGCTTTTATAATAGCTTCTCTTTCGGCTATAATACGCAAGGCTACCGACTGGACTCTTCCGGCACTCTTGCCACCTGGAACACGATCCCACAGCATTGGGCTGACAAGGTATCCAATTAAACGATCAATGACTTGTCTTGCCACTTGGCTATTGACCATATTGAGATCGATCATTCTAGGATTTTCAATCGCTTTTAGTATCGCTTTCTTAGTTATTTCATGGAAAACAGAACGCCTAATTTTAGACTTATCTTCAATGAAATTAGCTATGTCTATAGAAATTTTTTCGCCTTCACGGTCACAGTCTGTAGCAATAAAAACTTCATCAGCGATATTTGATTTTTCCTTTATTTCTTCTACTATATTCTCTTTTCCAGAAATCACTTCTGTATTTGGAGTGAAACTTCCATCCTCTATATTTATATTCAATCCTTTATGAGGGATTTCCATAATATGTCCAGCAGAAGCCATGACATTAAATCCATCTGGAACAAATTTCCTAATAGTTTTAGCTTTTGTAGGAGACTCTACGATAATCAATTTCATTTTGGCACCTCTATATTGCTTGATAACTGAACTTTATGATGCTCTCTGGAACGATTTGGCTGTATAACACATAAAAACCATCATTCTGGTTGAAATCCGTGTCAACTACAAGCTGCGCCCCAGGATTGGCACTTACTAGGTTAACTATAGCACTTTTTACCGGAAATCCAGTAAAAACAAAAACTTTACCTTCTTCATATTGACAGAGCACTTCCATGTTCGCACAAAGCGGGAAGTTGTCCGACTTCTGCATGTTGTAACGACGTATCACTTGACAATAAACTCCTCAGATCTTCCAATTACACTGTTCAACTCGTATCTCTGACAGAACTTCATAAACCCATCTTTATTGAAACAACCTCCAAAATTGAAATTTTGGACTGGAAGTTTCCTATTCATTTCTTTCAACCTTCTAGCCACTTTAATTCTTTCCTGATACATAGCGAACTTAAGTTCGATCTTCTTTATATTCTTGATTTCCTCTTTCGCCAAGGCTAACGCAACACCGCTAAATGGCATTCCCGGATAACACCCCTCAAAGATTGGGCTTCCAGATCTTCCTCCTCCAAGAGAAATCAACTCTTCAACTTCCTTCTGAGTTTTCAAATCTGGACAAGCAACTCTTAGAGGTTCAAACTTCTTCTCCATAGCTGCAATAACATCAAAAGAAGTCTGATATTTCCTAACGTATTCAAGAGCCGTTGTCTCACCACAACCTGGAACTCCTTCTATTGAATCTCCATCATCTCCGCAAAGAGCACCGACTTCCACCCACTGATAAGGTTCTATGCCGAAATCTTTAACGAACGAAGCCTTAGTAAGAAACTTTTCCACTCCTTTAAGTCTGCTTATGATCGACACATTATCGTCAATAATCTGATAATAATCGTGGTCACAAGTAAAACAAAGAGCCGACAATTTAGGTTTCACTTTTTCACAATACGAAGCAATAACATCATCCGCTTCCTGATCTTTCATTACAAACTGTTTTATGTCCGTATACGACAAAAACTCTTGTATGGCTTTAAGTTGCTCATCCATAGTATCAAACTTCCCGCCTTGACTTTTGCCACGGGTTTCCTTGTAGGATAGTTTAACAAAGCCCTTTAACTTTGCATCGTTTGATATATTAGTTCTTTCAACGTACCCACCGTCCCAGACAACAAGAGTCTTGACATTTTTCCCACCCAGACACGAAGCAAGTTGATTGATAAATCCGTAGATAGCGGAAGTATTCACGCCATCGTTCGTACAAAGATCATAAGCGTGCATTGCTTTCCAGGCTAGATTCATTCCATCGACGAACATTACATAGTTCATTTCAACATCCTTCGATTAAGACTTTAACAAAATATTGAACACGCCAAATGCGGCTTCCCAAAGCTGATCATGATCCTCCACAAGAGGAAGTGTAAACTTTCCAGTATCAAAATCGACCACCGCCCAGGAAAACCTTTCCGTATCAATGAGAGGCACGTCTGATATTTCCAGAATTGAAGCATATCCAATATCCAAAGAAAAAACTCCATTCTTAGGGTCTTTTCTGCCAGGATGGCTTCTTATATCAACTGGGAGCCACTTTTTTGGATCTAATTCTTCTTCAGTGACGCTAAACAATATTCTTGACGCAGTTTGTTGCGTCGTCTCTTCTTTAGGAACAAAGAAACTACTTGGGAAAGCCCACTTATCTCCAGCCTTTTCTACCAAAACTCTAATATCGCATATAACGACTATGGAAATACTTACCTGAGAGTCAACGGTGAGATGATCGCATATCTGGGGCAGTGGCTGAAAATACCTAACGCCTTTGATCTCAGGTGAAGGATCTCCTGGACCAAAAACTTCAGTGAAGACTTTCGTTACATTGTCAAAAGATTGATTGTTCACTTTTTTTCTCCCAAAAATCTATTGAAAAATCGATACAGAACGACGGAGGCATTTCCGCCACAACTTCGGTATTTTCCTCATCTCTTTGGTAATCTACAACTTCACCGGCATCATTCTTGATCTCTTTCATAGGTGTTTTTGTAACAGGAACTCTCATGTTTTCAAACGACAAATAGTCAATCTTTATATACCCTTCCAATTCTTTTGCTATGGGATTTTTCTTGTAAAACCCAACCACTTCATAATAGTAACTCAGAGCTTTAAAAAGATCCGTCTTTTTCTCTTCATTCTCATTCATTGCTTCAAGGACTCTGTCCATCCAATCATTAATCAAATCTTGTTTTTTGGAATCCTCTATAATTTCAGGGTCTGAGTCAAGGGCTTCCTTGAGAGAGCTAAAATCTCCCATACTTACTTCAATAGGTTTCAACTGGTAACAAAGATGTTCCATCTTTGAAGTTTCTGGCATTTTCTCCTCATGAGAAAGAAAACTCAACGAAAAGGCCCTTTTATACGTATCGACATAGGTCAAAATATTGTCTTTGAGCCACCAAAAAATCTCATCGGCAACCAGACCCATATCGATTTTATCCATTTCAGATCTGAACTCTTCCAATGTCATATTGATCTCCAATTCTAAGAAACTATTGAAACTCTGAATATACTCGGGTGTCTCGAAAACGATCCTAGAATAAACTCTGAGGTTTTATTTTCCGTTCTTTTTACCGAAACGTGAACCACAAACTTTTTGTTGATGACTTCCTTACTGACTATAGTACATCTTTTAAAGAACTTGCCATAACGCAGATGCCTTAGAAAGAATAAATCTTGTTCTTCTGAAACTTTCTCAGTATAAACTATTTTAATGAGAGTGTTCATTCAACCGCCTGGAGCTGGAGCCATTACAACAAACGGTGCCTCACAAAGCATTTTTCTAAGAATAAAATCGCTCTTTTGGCTTTCGGAAAAATCTTTCATTTCTTTTTCATGTTCCAAGGCCAATCTCTTAAATCTTTTTATGAACAAATCTTTCTCTTCTCCAGCAAACTCAACACGTGATTTTGTGATGACCAAAATCCGAGCTTTTTCTACCGCCTCGATCTGATTCAAAAGAGCGTCAGCATCTATTTCCAAATACTCTCCAACATTTCTAATTTCCCTCTTCATCGTCTTCATCCTCCTCTTCTTCAACATCAACTTTAACAGACTCAATATAACTTTCCAATTGACTCAGGGAAATCTTTTTTACAACTCCTTCAACTTTTGAGGTCAGATACAAAGAAATATCAAAATAAACAGACATCAAAAAAGCGGTTGTAACCGGAATAAAGCAAGTCAAATAAATATATCTCTGATCAAATTGATTCTGTACGAATGTAATTGTTGACAAAAGCAACCCTTTCTCCCCTTGGTGATCTATGACGATAGACTTTACCGTGTAACCAAGTTTTGTCCATGTATCAAGCGTGAAAGTCAAAAGATATTTTATTTCATCTGGAATTTCGTCTTTTGGATTCATTAAAAGAAGTTGCCCCTGATCAAAAGGAACCCACAAAGGAACAAAAAATCCGGATTCTTCATTTACAAGAATAACATGTATATCGTTCTCTTCGTCAACAACGCAATTATGAACTTTGTATTGTACTGCTTTCAAACTCTTTTTCCTCAACAATTTTTACATTGTTGCCAATGACGGCAAATCTATATGTTTTTCTATTTCTCGTTATCTTCTCAGATATTGAAAGTTCTAAAGTTTCACGTATTCTCGACCTTATTTCCGAAGGAGTTCCGTCATAAGATGAAAACAAGGTAAAAATGCTTTCTTCGTACTCTACCATTATACCACTATTCTTCAACTCAAACTCGAACTTATCCATTTCCAAACGTACTATTCTATTAAGAGAATCTCTATTTACATCAGAGAACCCTATATTGTAATTCAAACTCTTCAAAAGCGTGTTTTTAGACTTCATGTTCTTGAAATCAGTATCGTAGAAAACATCATCGTCAGAAACAGAAAATCCTATTTGACCGTTATATTTTCTTTGAAGATCCACAGAGAATACAACTATGCAATTCGAGAAATCGGCTATCATACCATGAACATCAGTAAGCGTTCCGGCATCGAATATCTGTTTGAATTGTTCCATCACTGAAGGATGCATTTGATCCTGATTTTTGATAAGGATTACAGTATGAGGTTTCCTTCTTACCTCCCTCAAGATGAAGGTCTCTTCTTCGTGCCCAACGTAACCCGGAGGAGAACCGATCAATTTGCTTACACTATGAGATTCAGAATACTCAGCCCCGTTGATAGCGATAACAGCGCCCTTGCCATAGAGTCTCTCCGCTAACTCATACACAAGAGTTTTCTTGCCAATTCCAGGTGGCCCATACAAGGCAATCGAAGAAAGAACACCGGAAGACTTTCTGGTTGAACAACAAAACCTTATCCTATTACACATCTCAGATACAGCCCTATCGTTTCCTATGACAACCGAAGACAATTCTTTCTCCATTCCTTCCATTCTGTCAACATCGTTTTTTCTGACCAGAGAAAGCGGAATGTCTGAAAACTCGCTGACAACTTGTTCCACTATCGAATTATCTACAACACTTGAATAAAGAGAAGACTTTGCACACGCATGGTCAAGACAGTCTATAGCCTTATCAGGGAAAAATCTGTCGGTTACAAAACGTTTACACAACCTTACAACATATTCAAAAACTTCCGCTTCAATCTTGCACCCGTGGAACTTTTCCAAGGAAGGAACCAGACCTTTAATTATTTCAACCGTTTTCTCTTCATCCGGTTCCGAAACAAAAATCCTCTGGAATCTTCTCGACAAAGCTTTATCTTTTCTCATATATCTGTAATAATCATCAAACGTAGTTGCCCCAATACACTTTATATCTCCTCTAGCAAGATACGGTTTCATTATGTTTCCAGCATCCAGCCCGGCTTCCGATCCCAATCCTGCCCCGATAATCGTATGCATTTCATCAATGAACAAAATCACGTTCTTATCTTTTATGACCTGCTTCAAAATTTCATCGAGTCTCTCTTCGAATTGTCCTCTGAGAGTCGTTCCCTGGACAACGGAAGAGAGAGGCATTGACAAGATTCTATAACCTTTCAATCTGGAAGGAACATTGCCATCTGCAAATCTTTGTGCTAAACCTTCAATAATCGAGGTTTTTCCAGTTCCTGGTTCACCAATTAATAAAGGATTAGCCTTGTTCTTCTTCAAAAGAGTTGTGACTATCTGATCCATCTCATTCTCACGGCAAAAAACTTGGGAAAGCAACCCTTCCCTTGCCTTCTGAGTAAAATCGACGCAATATTTTGTAAGCGGACTATCTTTCGTATCCTGTGAGATAACCGGTTTAACTTGCGAAGGATCTCCAAACACATCTGGACTTTCCTTTGGGCAATTTTCTGCATTGATCATATTCACTACCGATTCCATCGTCACTTCATGCTGAGCTGAAATCAACCTCAAATCTTCACTTTCCTTCATAAGCATATATAGGATATGTTCTGGCCCTATTTTATCAATATCCTGATAGGCTTTACCAACAATCTCAGAAACAGCTTTACTTACCTTGATTGTTTCGAATTCTGGTTTCTTTCTTACTTTTGACGTACAGAAAGTCAAAAGATGATCGGAAAGTTCTTCCAAGTTCTTTTTATGGTAATGTTTTTGAAATACCCCTTTGGCAGACTCGACCAGACAATGAGCGAACAGAACCGGTCCAATTAAAGGGATGCCCTTTTCAAGCGACCTGGATTGAGACAAAACTACAGCACGGAAAATACTGTAATGAAGTCTCTTTTTAGTTGTTTGGATACTTGGCATATCTCCCCTAACTGCAATATATATCTTGCTCTATACCATAATTCAGGACCGACCAGATTTCAACCTCGGTCAAAGTATTTCTTTCGTCTACCAGACGATTAAACATCAAAACACAAAATTCTTTCTCATCATCGGTCATCCTCGGAGATCTGAATATGGAAAAAACACCATCAAGTTTACAGTACCTGAAAAGGACTCTGTTAGTACCATTTCTTGCCCAAATACAAATAGAATCGTCATAAACTATTATATCGCTGAATTTTTCTTTCATAAATCAAACCCACCAAATAAGAATCATTCTTGATAATACATTCTATTATATCATCAATTCTAGAAACAATATCATCTTGATTTCTCGATAGGCTGTTCATCGCCTCAGCTCTTAAAGAATGTATTTTTTCCAACAACAAAGAATCATCATAGAATATGCTATATTTGAACAGTTGACAAAAGGTTACAATAGCCTTATACGGATGTCTACCATCAGTTATCTTCTTTCTATATGTCGAAATCAGTTTTATGAAGGTACATCTTTTTGTTATGATTGAGTTATACAACGAACTGACAACATCCGAATTAACCTTTATCATCTGCTCTTTCAACCCGTAGACAGAATTTTCTTCATTAAATATCGGATTTGTAGGGAATATATCAAACTTAAACTTTTTTACAACGCATTCTTTTGTATAAGACTTCATGTATCTTGTTACGAGATCGTTGACAAACGATTCCGGAGGATCTCCTGGATAAAATAAATCGTTTGACCATTTGAACTTAGCTATTTCAATAAATCTTCTTTTCAGTTCCTTTTCAACATATTCATAATCTGAACATATGTCTTCGCACAGTTTATGATGTCGTTGTTTCAAATCCTCAATTTTCGTCCAGAATACCTGGATATTCTGTTTAGGAACAAAGGTTCCGTATTTAGTACTGAAAGTATAGAAAAAGAAAAGTCTTCTGAGTTGGAACTTTATTCTTGCTGTTTCGGAATCGTATTTAGACAGAACTTTAGAAGGCTGGAAAGTCAATTTCTGATTGCTGCCGCAAGTAAACTGTGCCTTTCCTCTCCAAAAAGAGATTCTTTTCCCAATAAAAATTCCTTCTTTCACATGTGATGAAAGAACTTCTTTTGTCTTATCTGGTGCCGGAATCTTTCCTGACATAAATCAACTTTTCCCTCCAGACGAAAAATTCTTTACTTCCCCAAACAGATGTCTTATTTCTTCAAGATCAGAAGATGACAGCGCAGCATTGCTTTTTTCATAAATATCCTTGACGAACTTTACTACATCTCTATCGCCAGGATAATCCCTCAAAAGCGTTCTGCATTCTATTGACGTTCTCATATAATAACTTTCCAGATCTTTCCTATATGGAGTTTCAGTATGAGATCGTTCCATACATCTGATTATCGATCTTGGATCATCCTCTATATCATACAACTCACATATTGCTTTTACAGCATCCTCTTCTGAAGCATCGAAATATTTCTTGTAAAACTGAATGATTGAACCACCAGTCCCGCAGCCATAACAATACCATTTCCATCCCCCATCACGAAATTCGACACTGAAGGAAGGATTATTGTCCTTATGACTTGGAAAAGGACAAGTACACTTATAACTGCCTTCGCCAAGCCGTCTCATCTTCCTGCCAGTTTGCTGTTCG
>Ga0315288_10000631_pt1 | contig 44360 bp, 30 predicted proteins | sample YL17G11_20_MG_FD_203454 | JGI IMG/M metagenome (GOLD analysis project Ga0315288, IMG submission 203454) | Sediment microbial communities from Yellowstone Lake, YNP, Wyoming, USA - YL17G11_20 | ecosystem: Environmental > Aquatic > Freshwater > Lake > Sediment | place: USA: Wyoming | collected... | reverse complement strand
GCGTACGTGAGGGCGCCGTTGTTGCCATATGGGACGAAGTTCTTCTCCGAAGCGTCGAAGGGCGAGGCCTTCTTGACGCTTCGGAACATGAAGTTGATGCCCTCGTCGAAGGTCGCGCCGTCCGCGGGGAGAATCGGAACGTGCACGGAGCCCCACCCTGGGATGAGGTGGCGGGGGAGCATGACGAACATGTTCTTCGTCTCGATGGAGGGATCCTGGACCCCCGAGAAGAATCCGAGCGGGTCGGTCTTCGTCCACTTCGCCGTCGTCCCGTCCTTCTTCTTGAGGGGCATCACCCCTTGCGCCCACTGGACCGTGTACGAGATCCCAGTCGCCGTGCCGGGCACTGCGGTGTTCAATGTTAGGGTCGTAGTTGACGATCCTTGGACGCGATAGGAAGTGCCGGTGTTTGGCCCGCTCGTAAGCGTTAGGATCGCACCATCGGTACCTATGGGCAAGAATGTCGCCGAGGAATCACTGAAGGTCGTTGTCCCGTTTGACGAGCCCGTGGCTGCCGCCGCGAAGGCCGTGGGCGACACATTGGCCACGGAGCCATCCATCGTGATGAACTCGGTCGGCCAGACGATGCGCCGGTAGGGCTGAAGAACGAGCGACTTTGACCCCGGATCGATGTAGCACTCGGTCGTAGAAGGCAGCGACCCGCGGAAGACGGATCCTCGAATCTGGCTCCAGAGAGGCAGCCACCCGGCGTTGAGTGCGAAGTTCGAGGAAGGGACCGCCTGAGGCGATACCAGGATGTCCGTGTTCGTCGTGGTGTACGCCACGGAGTGGACGATATCCGGACGGCGCGCGACGCCACGGCCGGGGCCGTAGACCACGTGCAGCTTGATGTAGAGCTGCTTGGTGCTGGGTGACGTAAAGCCCGGCACCGACGTGAGGAACCGAATCCGCAAGTCGTCGGCGGAGGTGAAAGTGGTCACACCCGTGGTTACTTGATCGACTTCCACCACGTAGTAGGCGGACGGGATGGGATCGGTCTCGCCGTCGATGCGGATCTCTACTGCCGAGGCGGCATCTACCGAAGACAGGAACCGGACCTGGTCCGAATCGCTACCTAGCGTGCTCTTGAACTGTGCGATAGGGATGACGATCCGATCGAGATCCGAGAACGCACTGGTGTTCGCTTTCAGAGTGTGATTCGCCGTCAGGGCGAAAGACCATGTCTGACCGATCGAGGCGGTCGTACCGGCTTTCACCACGACCGTGACCGGCTGGACGACAGAGGCGTCCGAGAAGACGCTGCGGATGTTGTCCGGCCCGTCGATCTTGGTGACGCCAAGGGCCGCCGCACTGGTCGACACCTTGTCCTGGTAGGTTACGAGCGGGCCCTGCGGACCTGCGCCCGTTCGCTTCCATGTGGACCGCATCCGGCCCCGGAGCAGCTTGTCGAGGTTGCCGCGGAGGAGCGCCTCGTAGTCGAACCCGTTGGGGTTGACGAGGTGGCGGAGATCGAGAACGTCCGTCGTCGCGATCTGATCCGCGAAGAGCCCGTCCGGGCGCCCCGACACGGGCTGTAGCGTCGCGTTGGCCGGGTGCGTTTCCGCGAGGGACCCGTTCAGGCCCCTGACCACGCCGTTCACGGTGGTGCCCGTGATCGACGTATAGGTCATGTACTCCTGCCCGATCTTGATGAGGACCGGGCTCGCCGGGCTCGCCGGCAAGGGAATGTTGGCGCTGGAGACGAGGGCGAAGCTCGTTGCGGCTGCCGCGATCGAAGATGCGAGGGCTGGCGTCGTGGAGAACGTCAGAATACCCGTGCGATCGGTGGCCGTTGGGTTCCGGTTGAAGCCGCCGTTGAGGTTCGGCGAAGGGTCCCCCGTCCAGGCCACGCCGTTGCGCCGGAAGACGGCTGCAATCGGGATGGCGTAGACGTACCCATCGACCGTCCCGAGAGCGTTCGCCGTGCCGTCACCCGCGCGCCAAAGGCCCGGGTCCCCGAGCGTCGAGCGCATGTTCTGGAAGGAGAAGCTCGTCGGCTGCGTCGCCGTCCCCTGCGCCTTCACGACCGCCGCATCGAAGCCATCCGGGTTCGTCGAGAGTCCGACAAGGCCCTTGGTGACACGGAGGCGGTACTGAAGCTGAACCCGCTGCGTCGTCTCGAACCCGAAGTTGGGGTCGACGAGGTCATCAGGGAGGAACGAAAAGCCCCCCTCGACGTTGCCATACTTCCATAGGGCCGTGGATGCGGGCTTGTTCTGCGTGGATGGGCTGGGCGGTACGCGCGCCATCCAGACCTCCAGGAACGTGAAGTCGATCCGGAAGTCGCCCGAGTTCGCGGGCGGGGGGTCGAGCGCGATGATGTTGGTCGTGTCCACGTCGCTGGGTGAGCCAGGCGGCGTTCCCGTTCGGGTGCCTGTCACGGGGATCAGCCAGCCGTTGACGACGGCCCACATCATCGACTGCGTCTCGCCCGAGCGCTGGCGGCCGAAGCGGAGCCAGTTGGACCAGGCGGCGCTCGTTTGAAAGTCCGCGTACGGGCTCGTCTCGTTGCCGAGAAATCCCGAGGGCACCCCACGGAGGACCGTGAGACGGTTCCACTCGTTCTGGATGTCCTGGAGGAGGTTGATCTCCGCGTCGGTCGGCGGCTTTCCCTGCTGGTGAAGCGCGGCGAGAAATCCCGCAGCCCTCGGGTCCAGAACGCGGCTGACCCCACTCCCGTAATTATTGGCGGCCATCTGATACGATCCTCACCCCACTCGGGGCAATCAGTAGAAGTTCAGCCGCGCACGTCAATATACGACGGCCCAAGAAGCTAGGTACAGTCGCTTTGTCGCGTGTGCATTCGTGAAGCGAACGACGAAGCTGGTCCCTCGATCTGCGGGGTCGACGTTGAGGACGTTGCCGTTGCTGATCGGGAGAAACGGCGTGGCGTTGTTGTTGAACGTCACCTCTGCTGTCACGAACGAGGGGGTGGACGCGATCTCTGAGTAGGTTCGCGTGGCACGGCCCGTTGCGGGGTCCGAGTAGATGACCTCAAAGAGTTCCCACACGAGGTAGGCCTGCGTAGCGTTCGCCCCCGTCAGCGTCACCACGCTGGACCGCAGAACGGACCCGGGGAACAAGCCAACGTTGTTACGCTCGCCGAGGAGGATCTGGCTTGAGGACGGGATGTCGATGCCCGACGTGTCGAGCATGTCGTCGTAGGCGATGCGTGTGGACGTTGTGAAGGAGGCCAGGATGCCCTGGTACTTCTGCGTCAGCACATCGGTCAGATCCGCGGGGTCTTTGACCGCCACGTCTTCCGGGACTCGGATGACGAAGACGCCATCGAGCGCCGTCTGCCCGCTCGTAGGGTACACCACGTCGATGACCCTGGCCGTGGAGACTGGGTTCGAGTGGAGGTCGTGAAGATAATGCGCTTTGGCCATGAGGCTGTCTCCACCAGAATCAAAGGCTGTCGTTTCGTGTCAACGATCCCGTACTGGCATAGGGAACGATGGCAGAGGATCAGGGTCTGCGGTTTTGACAGGGGACGCAGCCTGACTGTCCAAGAAACACACCACACCCTTGGCAGCCTCAAAAGCCCGCAGACGTGAAGGCTCGTCACTGTTGAATAGGTCCGACAGCGCACCCTCGGGCGGAGGGTGCGCTGTGAAGTAGTCTCGTAGTGCAGGGTTCAACACGAAGTATTTGAGCAGGACGAAGTCGAGTGACAGAGGCGTTACGGGCCACATGCTGGTCAATGCCGCAACATTGCCCTGTGTGGCGAAGATAAAGGTACGCATGGTCGGCTCATGGCCCGATGCCACACAAGCAGACCAGACCTCCACGTAGTCCTCCGCCGTGAACGCCGCTTTCTCACAGTATTCCGCGATGCCGCCATAGCATGCGGGCTTCAACAACGTCGCGGCGAGACCCTGTACAAGCTCACTGCTGCTGGTCGCCCAGGAAGCAGCAAGACGGTGACGGACCACTTCGGCGTTTTCCATTTGTCCAGCCCTCAGAAGTTGAATCCAAACACATCCACGCGGACGGTCACACTGTTGAAGTTACGCATGTGAATGTCACCGCTATTAACTCCAGCCGGAGGCGCGTACAGCGGTGTGTAGTCAGCCGGGAGACCAGCCAGGGTGTCATAGAGATCCCGGCCGAGTTTATGCTGGTAAATCTCGATGTCGAACCAGGGTGTCGACGCCGCGTGGTAATACAGCGACGCGTAACGCTGGAATGGGCTGTTTACGATAGTGTCCTCATTCTCTTTTGAGATACGACAGAGGATCAGGTCACATAAACTCTGGTTGGTATAGATCCCGTTGAAGCCGCTGCCTATTTCCGCGGTGAAACTCCACGCGCGTTTCAGGTACGAGCTGTCGTGGTTGTGGCCGGCGAATGCGTACCTGCCATCGTGATCAGACGACGACGCTGTAGCGTGCGTGTTCAAGCGGTTCAGGAGTTGCGCCACCTGATTCACAATCCCGCCTGCGCTAATCGAGTACGGGGAACCGCCTGCTGACGCTAGTGTGCCGAGGTCGGATGCATTGATAGGTCCGTCCGTCCACGCGCTGTCAATGAACGACGCCGCCCCGCTGTGTGTGGAGATCGTCATACTCCCGTTTGAGAGTAAGAGGCGGCTGGCTCCGCTGCCGCCTCCTTGGTCTTTGACCCAGAGTTGGGATGTGTTGTCCCATCGCGCGTTGATGGTCACTTCGAAGAAGGAGTATTGGGGAAAACCAGTGGCATCCCTCGCGTACACGCGACAAGCGGCGTGGCCTCCCGCGACCTTCTTGGATTCAGAGATGAGTGTCCTTCGAATGCCTGCGAGGCCAGACGTGGGGATGTAGACCGTTTGCCTTGCAGAGTCGTCGCTCAGAAGGCCTTGGCCGAGGATGAGCGATCCGCGCTGATCGAATGCCGGTGGGACGTTGCCTGTAGATTCGACCTGGAAAGGCGTCACAAGGCCGTGGACGAGACGTGACGGACTCGTTGCATAGAAGAGAGCCGAGTCCGAAGCAGTGGGCAGACCATTCGTGATCCGAAGCCGTCCCTCGACCAGATTGCGGACGGGGACTGAAGTTGCGGCGCCTGTCAACGACGGGGGGTGTAAGAAGGCCTGCGCCTCCAACACTCGGAAGAGATCGATACCGCTCGGGTATGAAACGCTCCCGGACGCGACCATGTAAATGGTCGTGAGGAACGGGTACCCTGCTGGGGCTACGATGCGCCCCGTAAAGGTCTGGACCGCGCTGTCGGTCGTGTTGAGGGGTCCGATCGTTAGAGGGACCACCTGTGTGACGTTCGCAGTATTCCTGAAGGTGGCTACTACGAGTAGGTTGACGGCGGTAAGACACGCCACCTTCCTCTGATAGCGGATGTAGAACGTGATGACTTGCCCCGGGATGACCGGGACGAACACCTTTTGCGTTACTTGGAATGGCGGGAAGGTGCCGCTGCCAGACGAGTATGTGGCGTGTAGGCTCCCATCAACGTCTGCTACACGCCGCCAGTCAGCGCCGGGGTACCCGAAGGACGGGATGAAGTCCCACGAGTTGTTGTCGTAGATGTTGGCCAAGGCATCTGCGGAGCCCGCGCTGAGGAGTGGATCCGACACCAAGGGGACTTTGAAGCCAGGTGCCACGTCCCATACGTTGTCGGTGGCGTTCCAGAGGATCTTCGCGGGTGTGTTCGCGTTCGTCGTTGCGTTGAAGAGGCCCTTGACGGTCCCCCTCGACGAAGCCGTGCTCATCGCGAAGAAGGTCGCGTAGAGGTTCAACCGGAGTGTTACCGGGTTCACACCGCCCGCGACTTTGATCTGACCTATAGTGGGCGCGGTCGAGAACCTCACGACGCCGGCCTTGTAGTCGATCGTCATCCGCTGATCCGCGGAGGGGATGGCTGCGTTAGCAACAGGGTTCACGTTCGCGATCGGAGTACCCAAGTCCGGGCCAAGGCCCGTCCCTGCATCCGGGTATAGGATGGGTCGGTACCCAAGGACATCATCCGAAGCCGCGGGGGCGGGGATCGGGAACACGGCGTCGGATCGATTCAACCCGGGGTCTGAGGTATACGATAGATCGGGGCTTACGATGTCCCGTAGCCGGACAGAGTTGATCTGATCGGGCGTCGGCGCCGAGAGGTTGTGGATGCTCTTGTAGACGTGCCACGTGGATCCGCTGGACGCGTAGGGCTGGTGGATCCGGAACTGGTTGTTTGATAGTCCACCCGCGGGCGGTAGCTGCGTGATGCGGAACTTCAGGTCGTCGGTGCTGTTCGTCGTGAAGATGTCGCCAATGACAGTCCCGTTGGTCCCGAAGTTGGGTCCACCCGTGATCGTGACGAGGGTTCCCACGACGGTGTACCCGCCCGCGCCGGTGGCCACGGTCGTGGTAGCTGGGTAGGGGTCCACCATCAGGAATGTCTGCTCTTGACCCGTGGGACCCGAGCCCGGCAAGGCAAAGAGCTGTGTCGCTCCTGCGCGAACGATGACGTAGGGGTACGCCGGGCCGTCCGCCACGAGCGGAGCAGCCGGGTCAATGAACAGGTTGGCGATGTCGTCTACGCCTGTGATGGTACCGGTCTTGTAGTTGTTGGGGCCGGCGCTTTTTGCCCCTACCAAGAGGATGTCGCCAGACAGGATAATGTTATTGTCGAAGTTGGCGTTGTTGTCCAACCAGGCTGACGCCCCTCCGGTTTCACCTGTCGTCCCCGAGTAGACGAACGTTGGCCCGTACCACCGGATCGTATCCGGCGGCATGTCGTAAGTGCTCGGTGAGCTAACGAAGGTCTGCGACTGGAGGACGGTCCCTGGCCTGCTGGGGGTCAGAATGTTCTGAAGATCGTCGGCAAGGACCGACGGACCCGTGGGGAAGCGCTCCGCTGTGATATCGCCTTTGCCGACGTTGCCGGCCCCAGAGGCGGAGTCACCAATCGTGAGGGCACGACCTCCCGCTGCGAAGTCAGCTTTACGAAGCTGTTCCAGCTCAAGGATCGTGAGGTTGGAGTAGCTCGTCGTCTGGAGAAAGGATGAACCCATGGTGTGCCCTTGAAGAGGATTCGATTCTTATGCCGCTGCGTGGTGGCCCGACATCACGGCGGGAGCCACTCGACCTCGTCGCATACAAGCGCGGTTCCAGGACCCTTGATGTAGCTGATTCGGATGAAGATCAGGAACTGGCCGGATCCGTTGTTACCCGTCGAAGAGCCCGTGTTGAACGCGACCGTCACATCCGGTCCAGCAATGACAGGAGCACCGGCGGCGCACCCGTCGAATGAACCGAAGGCTCGACCGAGATCGAGCCATCCCGTGAGGTCGGGGACCTTGAGTTGAACGACCGCGCCACCAGGGTGGTTGGCCACTTCGTTCGTGAAGCCCACCGTGGAGGTGAAGGCCGCCGCAGCCAAGCTACGGAGCCTGATCTTGCCGGTTGACCTGCTGGTGCCCGTGTCGAACGCCCTGACGTATCGGCGAATGTGGTTCGCGGCATCGGCCGAAAGGACCGCGCTGTAGTCCGGTTGTGAGGCCGGACGGATGGCGGCGGCCGAGAAGTTCGTTTGCGGGTAGACGATCTGCCCGCCTACGACTTGCAGCTTGAAGTTGTTCGCGACGAAAACCGTCGCGCTCGGGAACGCGTTGCCAACGCCGGACGGGACGAGGGGGGACGCCGCGATGCCTAGACCGCCCACTCCCCCCTCCATCGCATCGGAGGTCTCCAGGTAGCGGTAGCGCTCCGACACGAACGAATCGAGGGTTGAAGTGACCTGCCCTGCGATGTCCGAGCTTTGCGTGTATGAGTTGAAGAGGTACCGCTGGCCCGTGTGCTGGTACTGCGCCGGTGCTCCAAAGGGGTCACGGACTTGTGCGCGGAGAGACCCTATGCCCGTAACCGGTGTGAAGGGGCTGGCGATCGGGATGACCTGCGATGTCTTGATGATCTCGGCAGTGTCCGAGATCGCGGGGGCCACGCCCGGCGCATAGTTCGGCGGGGTCGATAGCTTACGGATGTCGTAGTAGGGGACAAGAATCGTCCCACCGCCGAAGTCCGTGAAGATGAGGTCCACGGGGTTGTTCGCCGACTCGTAACTGGAGGGGATGTTGACGTTCGCCGCCGTTCCCGTCAGGTAACTGTCGTTGAACAGGTTGGTGGCCTGGATGTTGATGTCCCAGCTCACGTCATTGGTAGCGTTCGTAATGAACGCTACACCCGACAGGGGTGTGGTTCCAGGCGTCAGGGGGTTGAGCGTTGATGTGAAGCTGCTCACGCCAGGGACCGGCGCGCCCGCGTCGCGGAAGACGTTGCGACGATTCACATTCAGGACGTTCGTGCCGTCGTAGTTGCCGCCCGAAGGGACTGCCGAGTAGCAGTTCGTCGTGGAGAGGTTTGCCGCGAGGTTTCCAGGCTGGATGGATGCCAACGTGGTGGCGTAGGTCTCCTTCCAGTGCACGAGGATGAAGCTTCCCGCGTTGCCCGCGGAGAGCGCCTGCGGGGTGATGGCGTACGTGGCGAGCTGGTACGCGGGGAAGTCCGGCGCGGGCGTGAAGCCCGTATAGGTGCCCCCGACGTTGTACGGCGGGCTCGCGTACGAGGACTTATAGGGGAAGCGCTTCGTCAGACTGATGAGGTCGATCGTCGTCCCTGGGGCAGCGTAGTCGGGCTGGAGCGTCAGCCTGTTCGCCTCGTTGAAGAGGAACGAGGGGTTGCCGGGCGGGACGCCACCGATAGGCAAGGCGCCTAGATTCAGCGCTGCCACGAGTGTGGCTCCGGTCGCAAACGTCGCATCGGTCGCCGTCTTGTAGAGGGCGAGCACACCGCGATCCGCAGGGAAGGCCATGCCCGTCAGGGTGAAGGTCGCCGTGGCGAGAGACACGAGGTACTTCGTGAAGACGATATTCGATCCGCTGGAGAACCCGCCCACGAGCGGCGAGTTCACGTTGGCCCAGGTCGGGATGCCCGAGTTCACCACCGGGTTGTTGAAACCGATCGCATCCGGCTTCGAGGGCAGAAGCGCCGAGAGCTGCGAGATGGCATCCGCGACGTTCTCCCCGTCGAAGGGGCCGCCCGCCGACGAGAGGAGCGGAGTCCCCGCCGGGTAGACGGGCGGAAGGCCGATGGCGGTCGCCATGTGGGCGTCGATGGGGTTCGCGATGTGGGCGTTGACACCGCCGCCACCGCCCCCAGAGACGAAGAGGAGGGCCGAGGCCGGGACCGAGCTAGCGGGCAAACGCCCAGAGCCCGGATTCACCGACTGGTTGGGGTTCTTGCTCGACGGCATCTGTTAGACTCTCCTCACAAGAAGGTTCCCCTTCACCTTGAAAACGCTCGCGGACGTGTGGTTCACAGCGAGGTTCGAGTCGAAGGCTACGTAGTTCTTGTCGTCGAAGTTCGCGTGCCGCACAAGGAGCACGAGGTAAAGTTGCCCCTTCCGCCCCATTGAGTGGTCGGCTGGAAGGTCTACGAGCAGCGGGAGCACGACCTTGTGCCTCTTTGGGTCCGAGAGGCTGGGCCCGTAGGCGTTCGGCAAGTAGCCCGCGGGGACGCCCTTGAAGAAGCTCCGGCCCTCCGCGTCGATGTCCCCCATGCCCCGTTGGAGCGTCAAGCTTTCGGGGTTCGATACGAGCGGGATGCGAACCGGGACTTGGAGAAGGCCCGTCGTCGCGTTGAAGTCCGTCATGGCGATGTCGCCAAGAGCGTCAAACTCGTGCTCTCCCGTAAAGATGCCTGCCGAAGACGGGTAGACGCCGCCCGTCTGCACGTACTGGTACGGAAAGGGGTATGCCTCACTCGGTGAGCCTGAGCCCACGGACATCGTGTACATGTTGTCGAGCACGCAGCGAGGCGTCACCTGGAGGGAAAGGCCCAGTGCTGCCGACCGCACGGCTTGCGGCGCACGGGTCTTGTACCAAATCGTGACCTGTTCGCCGTTTTGCGGGAGCGGGCGCAGCGCTTGGTAGGTCACCTGGATCGTGTTGCCAGGGTTCGTGAAGTCGGCACCATTCAGGAAGGAGAGCACCTTCCCCGTAGCGTCGATCGACACGCCGCCCACGGTCGGGGCGCCGTTCCGTTGAACGGCCGATACCGCTACAGCACGCTCGGGCAGTTCGAACGTGGTCTTGCCGCTCGCCAGAGAGTCCGCTTGGACGGGGCCGTAGGTGATACTCACCGTCTCGTAGAGCAGGCGTACCTCACGGTGCGCCCAGTCGATGTCGTTCTGACTCGACATCGCTGAGAAGAACACGGGGGTTGTGGCCGGAAGCTGCAACGGGTTGTTGACCGACACGCTCAGGCTTCCGAAGTCCTCTACCGGGGTATTCGAGAGCCCTTGCCCCGCCGGGTACGCGATGACGAGTTCGACGTAAAGATCCTCGTCCGTGAGCCCTAGAGTCCCGAAGGAGGCCTGGAACGAGATCACGATGTTCGAGACGGGTTGAACCCCGAGGTTCGTGATCGACGCAATGTTTGGCGTCACGTTATACGACTTCTTGCCCGGAGCCGAAGACCCCACAATGCGTGCGGACTTGATGTCCACGAACATGGCCGTGGCGCTGTTGAATGCCGACCAGTTGAAGGTCGAGTACGGGTAGACGGGCAGCGAGGTGGGGCTCACCGTCACCGTGCTGCCTGCGTTCCAGCCACCTCCAGGCGCGGTGAACCGTAGCGTGACGACTTCGGTCGTGGCACGGTCGGAGAAGTCGCGACGGCACCCGTCGAGCTGCCCGATGAACTCGGCGCCGGGGGTGTCACCCGTGGTGATGCCATCACCACCGTTCACGTTGGCGACGCCGATCTCGTCCGCCCAAAGAACGGTGTGCCCGCTCGCCCCGCCGCCGATCGCGGTCGTGGTCCACTCGGTCCTCAAGGAGTTGTCCAGAACGAGGTTGGTCGTCTTCTGGAGAAGCTCCTGTATGTCCCAGCCAGAGGGGCTCACGCCGGGGCGTATGTCCGCGATGTCGTCTTCTACGATGATGTCGTGGAAGAGGCCGTCAGGCCGTCCCGAGGGGCCGGGCGTGGCCCCCGCGCCGTTGTGATTCGCATTCCGGTCGAAGGCAGTGCTGTTCCTGCGGAACAAGGCCATGAGCGGGAGGGCGTAGACGTAGCCGTCGACCGTCCCAAGCGTGTTCGAGGGATCCCCGTCGCCCGCGCGCCAGAGTCCAGAGTCCCCGTTCGCCGACTGATTCGCGTACGTGAAGAGCGTGGCCACTCCGTCAGGGGCAGCCGCACTCGCCGGGACGCTGTTGGCCACCGCAGACGGGTCGTCGAGGCCCTGCGGGTAGGAGAAGATGTCGACCCCCGAGATGACGCGAAGGCGGTACTGGATCTGGACGCGCTTCGTGGACTCCTGCCCGACGTTCGCATCGTAGATGTCATCGGCCAGGTTGAGCGCGACGTCAGAGCCCGCAGGGATCTTGACGTTGCCATCCCGCCAAATCCTGGCGGCGGGGCTCTTCCCCGTGGCATCAGGCGCGGCGGAGATGAGGCGGCGCCAGACCTCCAACACGACCATGTCCGTTCGGCGCACGCCGGAACCCGAAGGGGTAGCAGGGAGCGTCAGGCGGTTGAGCCCCGTTGCCACGGTCGTGTTGCGGACCTGGACGATCCATCCTTGAACGTGGGCCGTGAGCGCCGGAACCTCGATCGTGTTCGCGGCAGGGGAGGAGGTAAAGATCCCCGAGGCATGGCTCGAAGTTCCGAGGTAGTCGGAGCCCAGCCAGCCCGAGGGCATGGCCTGGCGAAGGGCCGACAGGCCGAAGCCCCCTTCCAGATCCTGCGAAAGGTTCAACTCGCGATCGAGGACCGGCTTACCTGCTTGGAATCCGACCGTCTCCCATGCACGGCCGTCCGGGTCCAGGTACCCGCTCACGGAAGTTCCGAGATTCTTAGTGCTCATCCGTCAGCCCTCTTCCGATGCGTGAGCACAAGGCGATCCGCCAGCCCGCGGGCACCGAAGCTGCGCTCGTCTAACTTGCGTGCGCTCACGGTGACAGTTCGCGCAAACCAAGTCGCATTTCGTGATCTCATCAATGACGCGCTGACGACCCCACGACCACATATCAGCTATCTGCGTGATCTTCGTGCCGCGCGCGTAGTCGAAATCCATTGCAGCGTGGTGCCGCGTGCGTCCGCAGTCCTGGCAGGGCTTTCGCTTAAGTTCGTTGAGCCACTCGCGAAAGGCTCGCACCCTAGCGATTTTGGAGTCGCCCTTTCGCATCTGCGTGCGAACGCGATGGCATGCGCAGCAAACCAGATCGCACTTCGCAAGCTCTGCTTCAACGGCCTCGCGTCGGTGGTTGGCCATCTTGCCGAGGCTGAACCGCTTCTCACCTAGAACGTGATCAAACTCCATGATATAGGGGGCGAATACCTTGCCACAATCGGCACAGGGTCGATCCTTCTTCACTTCGTCGATCCATACACGGAAGGCGGCCCCGCGTGACTTGTAGTACCCGAGCATTTCATCTCGGTGACCCTGAGCCCACTTATCCTTGGCGATCTGGTACTGATCCTTCTTGGCTACCCATCGAGCACGAGCCTGCGCGTTAAGAGACTCCTTGTTGGCCTCGTATTGCGCCTTCCGATACGCCTGTTGCTTCGGCGTTTTGATCAACGCACGCATATAGGCTCGATTGCAGAGGGTACACCAAGACCCGCGCCCGTCTGTGCGACGCTTGTCGCAAACGAAGTCCTCAAGTGGCTTCTTTGCTTGGCATTTAGTGCAGGTCTTCATCTAAGCCCCCTACACCATTCAAAAACTCAGGCGCCAGGTGATAGTGAGGGTGGATGTAGCAGGTTTGTTTATAACTGGAAATGTCAGGTAGTTGATCAGTGTCTCACGGGTCGTGAGGTCCACGCTCGTGTTGTAGGCGCCGTTCGGCGGCGCAACAGGGTTACGCACGGCAAGGTTGGTCGAGATGTTCCCGCCAATGAGCCCCATCTCGACGAGAGGGCCTACGGCTTCGGATTCCGTGAATGTCGTCGTGAAGTCCACGACGTTCGTGGGGATGGCCGTCGGTAGGCCACCGCTGTCGATGAAGGCTGTTTCTGCGAACGTCTTCCGAGTGATCTCAGAATAGAGCGCCCGCTGGGTGTTCGTCGCCGCAGGCGGGGACATGAGGTTCCACCCAGCATCCCCCGTACCTACGCCTAGAACATAGGCCCCGAACGGAGTCTCGCTGTTGTTCTTGACGAGCCTCGCGATCAGGATGGACGCATCCTTGACCACGATGTTCCGGTGCTCTCGCTGGTCTTGCAGATCCCCAGTCGCAGCGTCACGCAACGCGATGAACACGTCACCGCGGATCTTGATCCCTGCGTCCTCTTTGAATCTGAACCCCGTCGATGCAACCCTCGCCAGCACTTGCCCGAAGGCGTCTTTGATTCCCATCTACATGCTCTCCGTTCAATCGGGACGGGGGCATAAAAGGAAGCTCTCAGGGCTGGAGCGTGATGGTCGAGCCCCCACCAGGCGGAATGGGCGCTAAATTGTTCGCCGTGATGAAGGCCCGGGGCGGCGGGGAGGTGTTGTCAAAGAGTTTCCAGCCGTTGTTGTTCAGCAGGCCCACGAAATCCGGGTCTAGGGGTTCCGAAAGCTCCGCGATGCAGCGGCTGTCCACATAAGCGGCCAGCGCGTCGCTTGGAAGCAGGGAAGGCTCGATGCGCGCGTCCACCAGTCGGGGGAAGGCTGCCCAGAGCACCGCCCCATTCAGCGTCGAGCTTGGGGCCGTCCCCGAGTACGTGTACAGGGGCGATGGGTCGATTGGCTGGGGTATACTGTAGGTGTCGTACGATTTCGTGCAGACCGATACCTCATCGACTTGGATCGCGGAGGTCGGTGCGGGCTGATCGAAGGCGGGCGAGAAGAAGACGAGCCCCTCGGGCTCTCCAAGAAGGCCCCCTCTGGCCTCCCCTGAGAAGTCCCGCAGCGGGATGCGGACCCTGCGCGGGCTCGCCGTCCACTGAAAGGAGGACTTCTTGCCCGTAAGCGATAGGCCGTCCATCGACAGGGCGCCCGCGATGATGACGTTGTAGTGCATCGAGGAGGCGAGGGCACCCCCGAGCGTGAGCACCACGGCCGAGGTGAACGCTTGGACCGCGGTGACCGTGGCCGTCACCCCCGCGAGGCTCACCACCGTGTACGTGGCAGGATCCACGAGAACCGGCGCACTCGGCATCACCGTGCCAAAGAGCAGGAGCACGCGCGTCGAAGAGACCGCCTTGGCCGTGAAGCCGAACTTCGAGACAGTGACCAGGTCGGCGATGCTGCACGCCTCCTCGATGGGCGTCTGGAACTCGGCCACCGATCCGATGTCGTCGCCATCGAGCACCAAGAACGTGTCAACCACGAACAGGGGCTCGATAGGCGTCACCGCCTCTTCGAGCAGAATCTCTTCACTTATGCTGATCGTCTCGTCTGACATGACGGCTCACTGATCTATGAAGAGGTCTACGAAGCCTGCCGAGGGGTCTTTGACGATGCGGTACGTATGAAAGTCCCCGTCAAGGAAGTCGAAGGGTAGGCCCCCCACGATGGCCTGCGCTTTCAGGTCGTAGATGAAAACGTACCGATCGCCGTAGGGCGTCGTCACCAAGCCCAAGCCCATGGTGAGCCCCGGCGCGGAGAAGCCCAGCCGAATCTGCGAGTCGCCCACACCGCCAGAGGCATCGGTCACCACGCGGACCCGGTATTTGATCTCGTTGGGGAGGCTTATGGGGTCCGTGAGGGGCGTCTCGTTCCGGTAGATCGTCCTCGAACCCCCCGTCGCATAGGACAGGATCCCGCTCGATGCTGAAGTCGCGACGTCCCCGGGGATGTCGCTCACGAGAGTCCACGGCGTCCCCGCGAGCACGTCATTCTCGGGCAGCACGGATCCGTCGTACTTGAGGCACACTTCCTTTTGCCAGGAGAGCGTACCTAGCGACACGAGGTCGTCGCACACAGGGGCCAGAAGCTCGGGGACGCCCGTGGCCTGCTCGATGACCTGAAGCGAGTTGTAGAGCACGTCGTCCGGGACAAGAAGCCGGATGCGTACAGCGGGGTCTGAAAGGACGAAGTTGCCCGGCCCGTTGAGCACGTCCTCTGGCCTGTTGAGGCCGCTGACCGACTCCAGGACAGGCACCGGGACGCGTATCTCGCTCGTCTGCGTCAGGGGCACGATGGGCGTCCCCTGGTTCAGTCGCGTATAGGACACCAAGGCCGGGTGACGGAGGAGGTCCGGATCGACCTGCGGCGGGATGCCTGTCGAGCTACTCCAGAAGTCCGTGTGCTGGTGCGGGAGAGTCGTCGTGAGGTGCTCCGGCGACGCCATGATGTTCCGCTGGTTCAGGATGTGGTGCGGCGGAACGATGCGATCCTCAGCCGACGATCTCGTGATCCCGTAGCGTACAAAGTCCCAGGCCGTTTGAGAGATGTTCGTGGGGTCGAAAGCCCCGAACGAGATCGAAGGCAGCCCGCCCGCGATCTGCTGGAACACGCCCACCGAGGACGAAGGCAGGTTGACCTCGTCGTAGGTGGTACGAATGAGAGGGTTGGGATCCGTGTCGATGAGCAGCGCCACACCGCCGCCCGGGTCTCGTACGACCCGGTACTTGTGCATCACGGACCAATCCGTTTGCTTCGGGATGCGGTAGTCCACGATCGTCGCCGCAGCGAAGCTCGTGCCCACGACGATCGGGGATTGGATCGTGTTGGGTGGATCGAATCCAACAAGGCTCTCGATGACGGGCGTAGGGGCTTCTTGGATGTCCAGGAACCCTGGGGCGCCGGTCACCATTGACTCGCTCGTGGGGACGTATTCGCTAAGCTCGGCCACCTGCGTCCCGTAAGCATCGCGCACCGAGACGTGCTCGGAAACGTTCACGCTGATCGTCGTGACGCCGCTCGGCTGTAGCAATAGGGCCGTGGGGCCGATCACCGAGGAAACGATGTAGGTGCCCTTGTCCACACCGTAATCGATGACGAGGCGGTCGCCCAAGACTACGCCGCGCGCGATGAAGTCCCCGTTCGGGTCTTGAAGGGTGTTTCCAACGGCCTGCGCGCCCCTACCCGCGGCCTTCAAAGGCAGGTGATACCCACTCAAGGAGTCGGGATCGTAGCCCCGCCAAATGCCTACGTAGCGACGCCCCTCCGCCACCTTCCAGACGTTGAAGTAGTTCCACAGGGCGACGGAGATAGCTGCCGTGGAGGCTGCCGTGGCGGATCCGAAGGAGTAGACGCCGACCGAGAGCGGGGCGGGCATCGCAAACGCTGCGTACCCCACCGATCCGATGAAGATCGTGTCCACGAAGAGGCTGATGAGTGCCCCCACGGCGCTCTTCACGGCGCGGTAGGTGTGGGGCTCCCCGTCGTTCCACTCGAAGGCGAAACGACCCCCCGTAACGAGAACGCCGTCCGAGGCGAGCGTGACGTAGCGAACACCGGAGACCTCCTCCAAGATGACGCCCACGGTGCGTGTGCCGTCGTAGACCTGGCCCATCACACCGCAGAAGCCGAGTGGATCGGGCGTGTAGCTCACGACGTTCGCTCGAAACTCCAGCATCCAGTTGTCGTTGCCGGCGGCGCGGAGCGGCGATGATGTGGGGGTGTTGTCATCCACGAAGTAGATGAGGCCCGAGGAGGTCGTGGCGTCCTCGACCCGGAGAAGCCGGCCTTGCATCGTCGCCGTGGCCGACCCCATGACTTGCCAGGCGACCGGTGTGGCGTCTTCGGGTAGAGACCGGCCCCCGTAGCTGAACTTCGGGGCTTCCTGGTCCTGAAGGAAGCTCACCTGCGTGAGTCTGCTGCCGTCGTCGATGGCCGCCGTGATGGCGTTAGGGGTGATGCCGCTCGTAGACGTTCGAACCTGGAGGCCGAAGTCGAGGACCACGTCGGACGAGACCGCGAGGAGCGGCTCGAGCCGTGTGAAGCCGCGGAAGTCTGCGCCGATGAGGCCCGCAGAAGAAGCGGTCCCTGCCGTAGTCGCGCTCGTAGAGTCGAGGATAAGGGACGTTGCGCTCTGAATCGTCTCGGTCCCGTGAAAGCCGATGGGCGTCCACGGGGGTGTCGACACCTCGGGGCCTTCAGTGCCTTCGTAGGACACGAAGCTCGATGGCGCCGTCTGAAGCGGGTTAGACGGCAGAATCTGATAGCGAATGAAGTCCCAGGTGGACTGGTTCTCTCCGGGCCTGGAGATTGACCCGAAGAAGACGCCTTGCAGGCTCTGGAAAGGGCCCGGGAGTTCTTCGAGATAGGGAGCGTCGCCTCCTAGAATGCGCAGGGTTTCTGTGATCTCCCCATCGACGAAGAGGCGAATGTTGCCCGCGCGATCTTTGGTGAGGCGGTAGCTATGAAGGGTGGACCAGTCGAAGGTCGCTGGGGCTAGCGTGGGGTCCCCGTTCGAGTCCACGCCACCCGCCCATGCGCTGAGCAGTGAGGGGTCGTCGCCCGTGCCTTTCTGGAGGAAGCCGATCTTCTTCGTCGTCCCGTCGAGCAGGAAGCCCACGACGATGGCCTTGTCCTCGTTCGTGTAGCCCGCGGCCACACCCGTGAAGACGCCATCCGGGACAGCATTCCCGTCCACGGTGGTGCGAAACGCGAGCGCAAAGACGTGGTCGAACGTGAAATCTGCTTGCTTCGTCCAAAAGATGGGCTCCCCCGAAGGGAAAGGCCCCGTCGAAGCGTCCGTGATCACCAGCGACCCGCTCACGATGGCAGCGCCGCCGCTTCCTTGGCGCTGCCAGGGATCGGGGTCCACTTCCGGAAGGACGATGGCCTCGTACCGGATGAACGAAGTCGCGAGCGTTCGGCTTAGTGGGGGGTACGCGATGTGGTTGGTGGGGACGTTGAGGACGAGCTTGTTGGGGTCGTTGAGGACCGCGGTGTATGCGCGCTCGAAAGCTCGGTAGCGGATGTCCCTGAGCAGAGGTTGCGGGAGCGTGGCCGAGATCGTGTCCTTGAGGTCAAAGACCTCCCACGCATCAAACAAGGGTTCCAAGTCCGCGCTAAGTGCCGCCGAAGCGAAGAGCGCGGAATCGACGAGGGACACAGCCATGCCATTCGATCCTTTGCCCCCTGCAAGGGCACAAGAGGGCTAATTCATGTGGGCGAAACCACGCACTCCGTCGAAGAAAGCACCGTGACGATCCGGTACGTCCTCGCTCCAAGGCCCGTCACGCGTAGGTACAGCCCCACGTACGACGCATCGAGGTTTGCCCCCGGGAGGGTCACCTGCGTCGCTGACGTGAAGACCGGGCCCGTGCCCGCCTGCGGATCGACGGCCGGAATGTAGTCCGAGGGTCGAATCAAGACGCACTTGTACGCGTAGCTGTGCTGCGTCAGGCGATTCACCCGAGGGGACCCGCCATTCAGCGTGAACTCTGGGCTGTTCAACCTGCGGAACTCGACGGTGGGGTCTCGCACGCAGAAGTAGTCCACCTTCACGTCATCGGACGGGTCCGGGGTGAAGGGGAGGACGATCTGGCCCATGAGCCCCGCGACCTTCTGCGGCAGCACAGGCGACCCGTTCACCCGTACCGAAACGTCCAATGGGCTGTCGGCGATCACGCCGTCGCGCGGCGACACCACCGACCAAGAGAGTGCCCCGTTCGCCACCTCGGGGGTGGTGAAGTTCGCTTGAACGATGACCTGCGTCGAGCTTGGAACAGAGACGATGAGGTAATCGCCGTTGTTCGATGCCGAGCCCCCCAAGAAAAGGCGCAGCCCGACCATGGTCGCAGACAAGACGCTTCCGACGAGCGTCACGCGCGTGGGCGACGTGATAGAAGCCCCACCCCCTTGCTGCAAGATGACGGGCGGCTTCGAGACTGGCCCCCGATCCGTGAAGATCGAACGGGATACGATCGAAGGGGACGCTAGGAAAGCGATGTCGTTCGAGAACGGCGATATGGCGTCGCCCACGGAGACCGCTTCGTTGACGGGGACGTTGTAGTTCATGGCTCGACCCTATTGAGCGACAGGTCTTTGAACGACGGTATCACCAGGGTGTACGAGCCTGTCGCAAAAGTCCGAGTCGGTTGAATCACGACCTGGCGATCGGATAGCATCGACACGGATACGACGTGGACCTGCGAAGGGCCTACGATCCGGTAAAGGTCCGGGTTGAAGAGGTGTGAGTCGATCTGCAAGGCGCGCGAGAAGGTGAGGGTCACCGCTCCCGTAGTCGTGTCCACGTCGTACCCTTCGAAAGTGGGGCCGTTGGCATCCGCGACGAGATCGAGTTTGTTTGAGCTGTTGAATACCGCGCCCGTGAACGACCTCAAGCCTCCCACGTCGAGAGAGTACGTGGCCCCCTTCGTAGCGTGATCGATGCGTACCGTGACCGAGGAGACGGCCTTCTTCACCGTCCACGCGAGGTCGCCGTTGTTAGGGTCCGTCGTGACGACTTTCCGGTCGACTGTCACGGTCGGGTAGTCGGTGCTGTTGAACGAAAGGATCGCGACGGATGTGATGCGCAGCCCTTGGAACGAATAGCGGCTTCCCTCGATGTCCAAGTAGTCGCCCACCGAGGGCGGGATGACCCACGGGATTAAGATGCGGGTCCCCTCTTCCGTCACGGACCTATCAAGGCGCCGTAGGTCGATGGGGGCGCTGATCTGGTTGAAGTTCAACGCTCGCCCTCCGGCTCCCGTGTCCTTCGTCTCCTGCGTAGGTTCGACAGAAACGATGCGTACAGGGACACCGCCGAACGAGGGCCTGAAGTGATAGGCGCTCGCGTCCGTGACGCGATCCAAGCTGATGGATGTTCCGAAGACGACCTGCGCCATATCGGGGCCGATGGCTACGGCGGAGATATCCCCGTCCGTGGTCATCACCTCGATGAGAGAGACCTGCTCTCGGGCTTGGACCGCCGACACGCGGAGGACGGAGAGATACTCCGATACAGCCACGGACTCCAGGCCGGGTACCGTGTTCCCTTGCGACACGTCCGCCGTATCCAAGGTGGCCACGGCCGCATCAGACACGGGGAGCGTCGAGTAATTGCTGACTTGCCCGCCCTCGGCAAGAAGCACGAAATCCGTGGCTGAGACACCGAGGTTTCGGTGCGTGGCGACGGAGTCCGATACGAGCACGGATTCAAGTCCCGACACGGCGATACCTTGGGACAGGTTCGCTGCTTCCGTGGTATTCACGGTCGCATCGAACAGGGGGAGCGTCGCGGAGTAGAGGGGGGCCCCGCTCTCAACAAGAAGCATAAAGTCGCTGGCTGAGACACCGGTGTTTTGTTGGATGAACACGGAATCCGAAACCGTAACGGCCTCGGGCGTTGCCTGATCGCTATGCATCACCGTAATGACCGAGTCACTGACAGTGACCGTGTCTAACAAACCCTCCATCTGCGACGTAGCCAAGGCCTCAACAACGCTCACCGACTCCGAAAGTGGGGCGTAAACACCGATGGTGTCGACCACTGCATCGACCGCAGAGAGGGACTCATCGACGACCGCACCGTGCTCGAAGCCAATACTGGCAACGTCGAACACGATTACCGGGTCGTCGGTGGTGTCTGCCGTCATGTCCAGCTCCGACTGAAAGCCTTCCGCCACGATCACGGTTTCAACCGCACCGGGGAAGAAGTCGACGTGTTGGTCGGAGTTCTCCGTTACGTTGAACGGACCGTCGTCGACACTATAGGCTTGGCCCAACGCCAGGACATCAACGACCGTGATGGTCTCGTCCACGTCGGTAGCCTGGACCTGAAGGCTGTCGAAGGACTCCGTGAGGGCGACCGTCTCTTCTTCTGCGGGGCTCGCTGTGTAGTCTTCGGTCGAGGAATCGGACACCGTCACAGTGTCCGATGTGTCCTCCATATGGGCGACGCTGACTATGAAGTCTTCGGAGAGGGTGACGGCCTCCGAGATGTCCCAGGTGTGCTCCTGCTGGAGGCTGGTGTTGTCACTGACGTTCAGAGTGTCGTTGGGGGTGAACTCGACCCCTGGGGTGGCCGTCAGATCCTCCGTTAGAGAGACCGTCTCAGGTAGGTCGTAGGCGACGCTCTCGGACGCCGCCAAGTCCTCGGTGACCGTGACGGTTTCTGCCACGTCGGTCGCTTGAACTTGGAGGCTGTCGAAGGACTCCGTGAGAGTGACGGTCTCGGGGTTGTCCCAAGCCACCGCGTACACGAAGGCGCCCTCCTCGACGAGGTCGACCATGATGGGGGCGGCGAACGGGATGTCTTCAGATATCTGAAGGGACTCGTCCGTCGGTACGGTTTCCGAAACGGTCTCATCCATGGCTTGGATCTGATCTAGAGCTTCGACCGCTGTCAAGCTCTCCGCTAGGGGTGGGCTGGTGGCCTGTGTCGATGCCTGGTTCTCTGTGAGGGTGATGGTCTCCGAAGCATCGACCGGGAACCCTATGGTGAGGTTGTCGGCTACTGTGACGGTATCCGCGGGGGTGATTGAGATGCCGGTTGAAAGTGCGGGGGACTCGTCCCCCAAGCTCACTGTTTCGAGAAGAACAAGATTGAATGCCTGAACGAGGGGCGCCGCCTCCGACACCGTGACGGTCTCCGATGTTGACGCCGAACTCGTTGGCCATGGTCGATTCCCTCATGGGGAGGTCGGCCATGAAAGCCCTATTGCCCCCGTTCTGAAGGAGGTGGCCCATGCGTGCTCGCTACATCAGCCAAATCGGGATGCGTGGTCGATTGCGGATCTACTGGGAGCCCGTACGAATGATCGGCATCGAGAGTCCAGGCGGCCACCCAAAGGTCGAGTACATCCCCGCCTGCCCCAACTCCTACGGCAAGGGCAGTCCCGGTATACACAACGCCTATACGCCCCTCGGGGACAAGCTCGGCGCCACTGCGTTCAAGGTCTTCGGCAACGAACCTGACTACCCCGAGGAGAAGTGGCCTACAGCCTGCGCACATTGCGGCGCCCCTGTACCGACCGGGGCGGGGCCTAAGGCCATCGGCGAGGTCGGGACCCGTCTCGTACGCCACGTAGACGTGGACAGGCTCTACGACTCACCCTCGGGTGAACCTGAGCCCGGGGACATCTACAAGGTCACCCACGAGCCAGGGGAGTGCCACTACTGGGACAACTGCGACGGGACCCACCTTCACGCGATCCTGCCAAACGGGGACCACTGGGACATCGACTCGCGCGCCAACAACTGCGCGCGGAAGGAAGACCGTACCCACCGCTGCTGGGTCAAAACGGGCTCGGTAGAGGCAGGGACCCTCGGCGTGGGCAAGATCGGTCCCCCTACGTGCCCCGCGGGCGCGGGCTCGATCACCGTGCCGGGGTGGCACGGGTTTCTACGCAACTTCGAGTGGACGACCTAGCCCCTCGGTGGACCCACGTAAAGGGCAGCGAAGCCCGGGGACTTGCTCGCCTGCATCAGGGCGTCTTGAAGCAGGCGGTCGCGCTCCTCGGGACTCATCGCCGCCACCCGCGCGCGCTCTTCCCACGCCTCTTCGATGTACATCCGGTACTCAGCCACAATCTCTGCGGGCACGTCCACCCGGCTTTCGCTGGAGCCCCACCACCGACCGATCTGACCCTCAATATGCACCATCGTCCTCGACACCCGATCCGAAACCTCGTCCTCGATGGTTTCGAAGGCGGGAGACAACCCGGGGCCGCACCGGATGCAGTACGAGTAGTCCCAGTGAAGGGTACATGCCTCGGCCAGCCGGTGCTTCGACTTCCCCCGCCGCAGCTTCGCCATGACCTCGGCGACGTGATCGGGGTGCCGCTCAACGGCCTGCTCGTACCGCAGCATGAGCTTCATCACCTCACGCTACACCGCGCGGTGTAGGAGATAGCCATGAGCACGCTCGTCGAAGTTCACGGAGAGGGAGGCCTCTTTCGCGTGCAGGTCAAGACCAACGGCTGCGACCTATGGATCAGCCGGGAAGCTCTCGAAGCCGTCGTCAAGGAGGGCGCGAAAGCGCTCGATCTCCACATCGATGATGGTTCTGCGGGCGGCCTCGGTGACCAGGACGAGGGGCACCTCTGTGTCGCGGCACAGGCAGATGCCGTCGTAGCCCACATAAAGCTCTTCAGAGCTACCTTCCCAAACGCCAGCCTCAAAGATGCCGTCGAGGCCGTCCGGGATAGACGCCCCTTTGCCGCACGTAGGGTCGACGTGGCCCGCTTCAACGCGGCCCTCAAGGACTCGGGCTACAAGCCGAACGCTTACTTCGAGCCGTCCCGTGAACCCCGATAGCGTGCGAGGTGCTTGGCCAGGTTGGCGCCGTTGAATTTCAACACGTCCGCCTTGCACCACTCCTGCATCGCCCCGACGACCGAACGCAGCGTGAGCGATGCAGGGTGGGTCTTCGGGGCACTGCCGTCTGCGGGCACAAAGACCTCGCAGCCGTCCTCCTGGCATCGCCACCCCGGCCCCTGCTCCGGGTGAACGTCGAAGGATACGGTCACCCCCTGGCCCCCTCCAAAAGCTGGTGGAGATCCTTGCGTACCTCGTCGCTGTGGCGCCCCACCGCATCGTAGACCTGCTCTGCGGCAGCCTCCGGAACACCTGCCATCTCCATGTCCCGGATGGCGTCGCGCATCCTCTTGCCGCGGTACGCGGATGAGAGGTCATTGACCAGCTCGTGATCGATCCGGGCTTTGAGGTAGCGGGCAGCGACGCGCTCGTGGATGGCACCCATGCCCGTAGCTCCCCCATCAGGACTTTGAAGGTGAAACGCTCCGCCGCGGAACCTCATCGAAGACCGCCTCCCCTTTCGGGAGCGCCAGGTACCACTCCCCGAAGCCCTCGATCGCGTTCTGCTTCAAGAGGGTCAACCCGAACCACACCACCCGACCCCCAAACTCGACGCCGCATAGGCGCTCGCGCGGGCGCGCCCTCTGCCACACCGGCAGGTTGAGCGCCGGTGAGGTCCAAAGCTCGTAGAGGCCTTGAAGCTCCTCCGTCGTTTCGATGGTCGTCTCGTGAAGCGGCTTGGGCTCGCCCCGCTCCTCGGCCTCGAACATCATTCGCGTGTATGCCACCTCGTACACGACCCTCTGCTCCTTGCTCAGATTGACGGCTGACAGCGGCAACTCCACATCGAAGAAGCTAGGCGCTTTCGTCTCCGGGGCATCCTCATTCACGGAGAGTGTATGGATGCCCATGCCCACCTCTCCGTCCGGCCTCCGTACGTGAAGACGAAGCCAATGCCGGCCCCCCTCATAGATGGCCTCCCGCGTAAGGATCGGATCGCCTCGAAAGAACCCGAGGAGCCCAATGTCCTCTATACTCTTGCCTGAAGCCTTGGGCGCAAGGGCATTGCTCGCCGCCTGGTAGCTCATACCCGTGCGTTCGCTTAGCGCACGGACGCGCTTCTTCCGCTTGTTAGTCATGGGACGGATCTCCGAGAGCGCGCGTCCGCGTCCCCCACCCGCCCGACTCACGCCCGAGACACCGTCAACCGTCACACGAGCGTGCTACCCGCTTCGCCTCGCATTTCAGCCTTGTGGGGGCAGGCTCGTTGCGAGGTCCGGTCTTGTGACGGACCGTAAGCCCAGCATCGCCCCAACAAGAGCCCCCGTCAAGACTAGCGGAGGAGGGGTTCCAAGAGCTTCACCTGCTGCGCGGGCAAGTGCCCGAGCGCCATATACGAAACCATCTCGGCGAAGTTCTCGGTCGGACCGGCATCCTCCGCGTAGTGTGACACGAAGTGGTACCCCTCGGGCGCGACGAGGTTCTTGTACTCCGGGTGCGACAGGACCCGGATCTTCCCGTTCTCCCCCGTGACGAGAATGGCGTCCCTTGAGACCGCCGTCACAACGTACAGCCGGTCCCCGTCCTGGACACGGACGCCCTTCTTGGGCTTCGGAACCTGCTTGGCCCCCTTGATCGTGTCGTAAAGGGCTTTCACCTGCGACCGATCACGCATGAACTTGAAGTCGAACCGGTGCGCCAGCTCGTGGCATACGTGCCGGACCGTTCCAATGCTAGCCCCCGCGTCCGCGCGCACGAGCAAGATGTCCTTCGACGGCAGGTAGGACGCCGCGACGGTGCCCTTCACGGTCAACCGGTTCGTGATGAGCACGTCGCCGTAGCACACGACACCGAGGCCGATCCGCTTCAACCGATCCGCGGCCTCCTCGCAGATTTTCACTTTCTCCGCCACGACCTCCGCCGGGAAGTCCGCCGTGTTCACAATCGTGAACGGCCCGGCCTTCACCTTCGTCGCGGCCTCGCCCTCGGCCCCATGCGCCTTGCCCTCCTTCACGACGAGCGTGAAGAGCGCCTCGTACTTGCGCAGCTTCTCCAAGGTGTCGACGTACGCCTGCACGACCGCCAAGACCCGGTCGAACGTCCCGCCCTTGTAGGTCACCTTCTTGTCCCAGAAGCGTGATGCGACCTCGATCGACTTCCGCAGCTTCGGGCTCAGCACGACCGTCTGAAGTGCCACCACGCAGAACGCGGACCCCGCCATGCTGACGGACGGGAACTCCTGGATGAGAGCGCTCGCGACCTTGATCGCACCCTGATCTCCCGCCATCGGGATGCGATCCACCAGTTCCTTGATCTTCTCCTCTTGCGCAGGCACCTTCCAGCGGATCGCCTGAAGCTCCTCGTACGTCGAGAGCATCGCCCGCGCCGACCCCTCGTAGCGCTCGAAAGCCTTGAGCTTCGCGTGGTAGTCGGCAAGCAGGTCGACCAGGCTCTCTCCCTGGCTGGCGGTGAACCGCTGCGCGACGCGCCGGGCTGTCTCGGAAGGCATAACCCCAAGCGGCATAGGTGGGTTACGGAGCCTTACACCCTCGCGCCGCCCGGTGTAAGCCGTACCCATGACCAACGAGCACGAGATCCGCTGGCCAACGTCGAACAAGGACATCAAGAAGAGGCTCGAACGGGCGAAGGTGGACATCGAGCGCGCCATCGAAGCCGTCACCGAGCACCCCGTTGAGCGGCCTCTCGAACCCTTCGACGGCAAGCCCCGTCTACGGCCTCACTCCCGGCCCGGCGAGTGGCAAGTCTGGAGCGGCAGCCTCTGCATCGCGCTCCTCACCGCCGAAGACGTGCAGCCGATCCTCGACGCGGCGAACAAGTGCCCTTCATGCAACTGCGTCATCGATGATGATGCGGACTGCCCGTGTTGCGCGGGCCGTGACGCTCTTGGCGAGCCCCGGGGTTGCCCCAAGGGCTCACATGGTGACGCCTGCCTCCACACCAGCGTCAAGCCCGAGGTCTGTGACCAAACGCTTGGCGTCGCTTGCACCGACTGCGGAGAGCTTCTTCACGTGTGCTGGCAGGACGATCACATCCCCGAGTCGCTCTGGAACCGTGCAGCCCCCGCCTGGCCCAAAGATGCCGTCCCAGCGGCCCAAAGCAGGGACAACGTATGCGCCATCTGCGAAGAGGAGATAGCTCCGCGCCCCTAGCCGGAGCGCTCATCGTAGAGAGTCTGGATGTCTTCGTTGTACCCGGGGTTGATCTCTTTCGGACCCTCGCCGTGCAGGATCCGGCTGTAGTACCACTCCCAAACCTCGGGCTTGAGCCTGTTCCGCTTGATGACAACGGGCACCATGCGGTCGAGGATCTTGCCCGCCATCGCGCGATGGTGGCCATCGTCGAAGCTCACCCGCCCGTCCTTGCCCACCCAGACCTCGATCGGGGATGTCAGGTGGATGGTCTTCGCCCACTCGCGGGCTCGCGCGCTGTGCGGATCCAGCTCCTTCCAGAAGGTCTGGTCGTCGTACTCACCCGACGCGCTCTCCAGGTACTTGGCCGGGAACATGGCCGGGCCGCTCGCTCGCCGATCGTAGCTGTACATGGCGGCGTCAGCGAAAGAAGCGGTACTGCGCGGGCCGGTCGTGCTCCTCGACTTGGCCAAGGGGCTCGTTCCACATCTGCGTCCCCTTCACGACGTAGCAATCCCCTCGATCCCGTGCCTCCTGCTCCGCTTTCGACTTGGAACTGAAGGTGTCCACCTCGGTCGCGTAGCTGTGGCCTTTCCCGAGGGTGACCACGGACCAAGCCTCTGTTGTGGGCTCGGGTTCGCCAAGTTGGCGCTTGAGGTCAGCGACGATGTCGTCCGCCGCAGTGAGCATTGCCCCCGCCATCTTGGCGAGCGGGAGGTTGTCGTAGTGCTTGTTCTTCCAGACCAAGCTGGCGCTCTCGATCACCCCCTGCTCTTTCGACTTGTCCCAGTAGAAGAAGATCGCAGGTCGATACGCGGGGTTGATCTTTGGGTGGTCAAAGCGGAGGTTGAACCGAGCATGGGTGGCCCGGTGATCGTCGTCGATCCTCTCCTGTGGGTTGTACTTGACGACCGAGCCTAGACCCATCGCCCGGACCCCGTCGCCCACGCGCTTGATGGCCATGAAGATCGAGTCCCGGAATTGCTGCGTCAACCCATCGTCCGCAGCAAACATGGGGCGCCCACTCAAAGCGCGATCTTTCATTCGCGCGAGCGTGTCGGCCACCGCCTTCGGCGCCAGATTCGTCTCCATCATCGCACGCCATAGGTCGCCGTACTTCTTTTTGACGTTGTCGACGACAAGGGCCGCCGTTTCCAAGGGGTCCAGGAAGTCAGGCGTCTCGTACTCGGCGGACAGCTCGCCAATGACCCGTAGTTCCCATCCCGATCGGCCTCTCAGGAAGTTCGCGTTCGTCGAAGCTCGGCGGTCGTAGCTGTACATGAGCGGCCCTCTCGTTGGTTACGCCCCATAAGAGCCCTATCTTTCAGGGCTATTGGTCGCTCTTGTACCCGCCCGCCTTCAAGCGCCGGTACACGAACGTTTGGTTTTTGCCGATCTTGAGCGCGATGTCCTCGACGGTCATGCCGGATTTACGCATGGCGACAAGCTCATCGTTGTTGATAGAGGCGTCGTAATTGTAGTGGGCACCCCCGCGAACGATCTTCTCTTCACTTATGGTGCGCTTGCGGCCGGCAAGTCGGTCTTCTTCAACCTGACGTAGCTTCGTGGCCGCGATCTTGGCTTTCGTTTCTTCTGAGTGCGTGTGCCCCATAAAGAAGCCTTGCTGCGCACGCACAAGTGCTTCGGAGCAACCAAGTTGCTTTGAGATTTCAAGGGACGAAAGCCCTTCAGTGCGCAGTCGTTTGATCTCCTCGTCGTTGATTCCACCCCGGTACATAGGATGGTCGGCACCCCTTCGCCGGTTCGTGTGCCCGCCGATGCCCTTCCGAGCCTCGGGCTTGGTCTTCATGGGGTGGCCCGCTGCCCGAATGGACGCAAAGCGGCGATGAACGAAGGTTGGACTCTTTCCGACCTTTTCTGCGATCTGAACCTTCGTCATCCCGGAATCAAGCATCTCAACGAGCATCTCCGTTGTGATGTTGTCATCCCATTGGTGGTGTTTCTCACCCGCCAAGAGACCGACGTGCGCCGCCGCATTCTTCGCGTTCGCCTCGGGTGAATGTTCGTGACCCTTGAAGGCAGAAGGGCGCCCCATGGCCGCCGCAGACATCTGGGCCTTGGTCTCCTCGGTGTGCTTCGCGCCACGGCGAAGAGCATGGAGCTTGTCCATGTGCTCCTGCGTGTTGGTCCGGCGCTTCGCCATGACCTTCGCCAAGTGAGCCCGCCACTCGGGGGACTTCGGCTTCAGCGTCCCGCGATGTGCTTTCGCGGTGCGCCCGTACGCCTCGGGGGAGTTACGCGACCCAAAACGCCCGCCGCCCCCGGCCGACATGTTGACGAGGCGAAACCCCTCCGCCCTGTACCGAGCGATGTGCTCGATCTCTAGGCGGTCGAGTTCCGCCTGATCGAGAGCTGCATCGATCAGCACCATCTCCGGCTTCAGGCCCGCGTCAACGAGCCCTTTCAGCCAACGAGACAGGTACGAATGCTTCTTGAGCATCGAGGGCGCGAGGTGCGCCGCCAATCGCTGCTCAGGCTTCGCGTACGTCGTCTGGCCTATGTACCGGATCGTATTCGTGCGCGGATCGATGAAAGCGTAGATGACGCCATGGAGCTTGACCATGACGTCATCCTTACACCGCTTCTTGAGGAGACTCTACTGAAACCGACACGCTTACGGTCGATTCCACATGTAGGACTTTATCCCACCGTGAGCGTGAACGTCACGGTCAAAGTGTCGTTGGTGAGAAGAGTGCGCTGCGTGAACTGGATTTCGTGGATCATACGGCCCGCCGAGGGGTCGTCGAAGAGCGCGGTCTTCTGGACGGCCTGCGACGCGCCGGGGGTGAATGTGAATGTCCTGGCGATCGTGGTCTGGTTGCCGGAGCCAGTGGGGAGGGTCACGGTGCCCTGAGCGCGGGTGAGGCCGTTGCCGGACAGCTCCGCGGCGAGCGTCGTGTCACCGGCGGCCGGGGACCCGGAGTCGTTCGTCAGGGCGATGTAGTTGAGGCCGACGTTCGACACGACGGGTGAGGCCGACGAGCGCTGCGACGAGGTGCCGTACACGTACGTGTGTAGGCCGACGCGCCCGGCGTTCGTGATGATGTTGTGGGCCTCTTCCGCGTCGAGTACGGCGTCAACCGGCTTGTAGAGCCAGATTCCCCGCTTCTCGTCGTAGTCGTACACCCTCTCGTGGTTGATCTTGAGAGTTCCGAAGGCGGGCAGAGTCTCTAGCGGCATAGCGTTCTCCTCACGGTTCCCAGGTTCATAAAAGCCCTAACCACAACCTCGCTCAAAAGTCGCCAGAGTGATCCTCTGCGCTGACCTTGACATTTGCCTTGTGGCCCAGGCGGTCCACATTCACGATTCCCGCGCAATAGCTGCGGAAATCCTCGTAATAATACGCCGACAGCTTGAGACGGACCGCATCGAGGATGCGGTTCACGGTGTCTGTGTTCGGCAGGTAGCTGTCTGAGAAAACGTACCGGACGCGAAACAGCGTGTGCGCCGGTCGAATGATGTCGAGCAGGATGCGCACTGCCGAGTCCAGGGCGAACACGTCCGGGGGGAATGTCCCCGCGGGCGTGACGACATCGATTTGGAAGCCAAACTGGTCGGAGATGTCGAGTCCGCCGCCCCCCGACCCGCTACGCAGGAGGAGGAAGTTCTCTCGGATGCGGACCTCTCCGTCGTAGAAGAGCTTCACGGCGTCCGTCATCGACTTCGGGATACTCCCCTGGAAGTAGATGCGAATGAGGTTCAGCAGGAAGCTGCGGAACTCTGCATCGTCGAAGGCGAGGGGAGGCAGCCGCCCGTTCAAGAGCAGCATGTAGCCGACGATGGAGTAGAGGAAGTCGCTCCGCGTGTCCGGGAACGACCGATCGCGGTCTACGTCTTCGAGGGCCAGCTCGATGCGCGCTAGCTCGATCGCGACGGCCTTCATCTCGTTCGTGTAGTTTGGCCCTTGAACGAGCGAGATGTAGTTCGACGGCAGGAGCCCGAGGAGGTTCGTGAAGATGCTCTGAGCGCGACCCAGCAGCCGGAGATCGTACTCCTTGCCGGCTTGCTGGGTGGTATAGCCCAGTCGGTTCGGGTCATTGGTGAACCTCGACATGGATCACCCCGCTCTGTACGTGACCGTGAGGTTGCCGAGCGTGACGTTCTCCACGTCCGAAGCGGTCAGGTCGTGCGCGCCCTTGTCTCCGCGGACCACGTAGCTGACCGCGTAGGCGTGAAGGGCCGGATCGTCCAAGGGTGACCCCGAGCCCGATAGGGACAGGACCACGTGGTTGGCCGTCAGCCGAAGGCGCTCCACCTCTCGATCCGCGGCGGTGAGGAAGCCTTGCGATAGGAGAGTCGCGTCATCGGAGTAGCCGTTGATGAAGGCACCCGTGGACCCGATGGTAAATGCCTGGTTCGTGACGGTGCACACCTGAGCCAAGGTCGAGGCCATCGACATGGCCTCGTCATCCTGGAAGACGCCCTTGTGTTCCGTCTTGAGCCCACCACCGTCCGTCGTGGGGTACTTCAACGCGTTCGTGAGGATGTAGGCCCGGTTGCCTCCGATATCGAGCGCCGCCAGGTGAGTGTTCGTGGAGAGCGCGCGCTCGCGTAGCTTCCGCGACCCGTTCGAGTAGGCCATCTTCGCGTAGGGGACTGGGGAGAAGTCCACGCCGGAGGTGGCGTCGATCGTGCGGATAACATCCGACTGCGCGATGCCTTGACCGATGGTCCGCTTGTCGACCTCTTCGCTCATGTTCGAGCGGATAGCGGGGTCGGTCTTGTCCTTCGTGGCGCCCTTGAGAAGCTGGACCGTCGTTTCGATGTCCATCTGGTTCTCGACGGCCTGCTTGACGAGGACATCGGCGGTCACGTGGCGCTTGATGTTGACGGCTTGCTGAAGCTCCTGGAGGAGGTCGTTGATCACGTAAGTGACCGTGAAGTTCTCGTCGTGCGTGTAGTCGACCGAGACCTCTTGCCCGTTCGCGATAAGGGCGGCTGCGGTGCGTACGATGCGCGCGGGCTTCGTTGATGTCCCTTCGATGATGTCGAAGTCGGGGGCAGCGGCGCCGGGGCCATCGTACTCGACGGTGCGGTCCTCACTGAAGACGCGGATCGTGCGGGTGTTGATGCCGATCGAGTTGAGGGGCTCCTCGACGAAGCCGATCATGACGTGCAGCTCGTTGTTGACCGTGATGCTGTTGCCGCTCGGGACGTTGTTGATCTGGTTGATCGAGAGGGCGTTCTTCGCGATCGTGCTCTCGCCATCCAGGAGCGGGTCGTCGCTCTTGTAGAGATCGTAGCCGAGCAGCGGGTCGAGCGGGCCTGATGCCTCCCCCACGACGGAGACGACGCGGCGGACCGGTTGCAGTGTGAAGAAGAACTCGTTCACCGCGCGGAAGCGGTAGTCCACGAGGACCGAGTCGTCCTGCCCCGTCACGGGCTGCGTGACGATCGTGCTGAGCTTGAAGGTCTGGTAATCGAGGATGGTGACGCCGGTGAGATCGTAGTCCGCCCCCACCGTGGCGTTGCGCACCCCAAGGCCCTGCGAGGGGTTGTTCAGGATCTCTGTGATGGGGGTGTCAGGCGTCACGCGCGAGTCAAGGACACGGAAGATGAGGTTCGCCGTGTCGAGGATCTGGCAGGGCACGTCCTTCGCGATGTCGAAGGTGAAGGCGAAGCGCTCCGATACCTGCCGCTCTCGAAGGCCCTGGACCCAGATATCGACCTTGCCACCGATGTGCTTGTGCCTGACGATGTCGTAGTCGCGCATCATGAGGGCATCGCCGCTCTTGATGATCTTGGCCTTGATGATGCCGACTTGCTCTGCGGCTGTGGAGGCGTAGCCCCCCTCGGTGCCGGTATCGACCGAGGCGAATGCAAGCATTGAGCGAGCTGCGAGGTCCGCGTTGGACTCTTGGTCCGTCCCGAAGACCGTGGCTTCGGTGTTGGTGACCGAGACCCCCGCGACCCCGATGATGTTCTTGATCGTCCCCGCGGGGGTGTTCCCATCCTCGCCGATGCTCTCGGCGACAATGTCTACGATGATCTCGTACCGCTTCGTGTCGAAGTTGTAGAAGGCGTCGGCGTTGGCGGCCGTGAGCGTGAAGCTGCCTCCGATGCGGAAGCGCACGGAGGACTTTTTGTTCACCGTGTCCGCGTCGGAGGTGACGAAGGAGCCCGCGGGGATGACGATATTCGTCGAGGGCCGCGTGGGCGTGTAGACGACCGCCTGCCCTACGGCTGCACGTCCCGAGAGGCGCGCCTTCTTGACGTTGGCCGCGAGCTTGTCGAACTGCTGATCGATGAGCCCCTGTGTCGTGTCGTCGTCCTGGATGCCGAGCGCCGCACGGATCGCTTGCTTGTACGTGTTGCCTGACACGGGGTCGGAGATCCCGTTGCCATCCGCATCGTCGATCTGAAGGAGCGTGAGGAAGCTCTGGCTTCGGTGGACGAAGTCCACGATGAACCAGATACGCTCGGCTTCGCTCGCAAACGGATCGATGGATGCGTCGCGGGTCGTGCTGCCCGGCACGAGCGTGATGGCCGTGTTGACGATCTGGACCTGCCGCACGTAATCGAAGACGATCTCGCGCTGGCGTCGTGTTGGGAGGTCTCGGATCGCCGTGTCGATGACCAGCGGGAGACCGAGGATCTCTTGAGAGTACCCTGTCTCGACTTCCTGATTCGTCGAGGGGTCGTAGTAGATCGCCGAGACCACGTAGTAGAGCGGGTCTGAGTCCGCGACCCCGCCGAACTGATCTGAGTTGATCGTGTTCGGCCCGCCCTGACGGTAGTGCCGGAAGGTGGCAAACTCGATGAGTCTGTAATTCTCGACGCTGCTCTTGAAGCGAACAGCCCCCGTGAACGTCAGGGTGCTGTAACGCTGGGTCAGACGGATCGAGGTCTCTTGCTCAAGCTCGTCCACCTCGGCGACTCGAATGCTGACGCCCGTACCCGTAAGGGTCTGCCACGTCGTCGAATCCTCCAGGACGGCAAGTGACTCCTCTTCGAAGACCGTGCTGTCGAGGACAGGACTCTCGTTGATCTTGAAGTACCCCGTAGCCCCGGAAGCCGTCGTCGAGGCGTAGAAGTTGAACCCGAGCAGCGTCAGGTTCGAAGGAATGGGGATGGCAACGCCGCTCGATACCGTGTACTGCGTCTGAGGCTTCGCGACGAGGAGGTCTACGGCGTCCCTACGGCGGCGCGTCTTCACACCGGTGGGGATCTCCGCGATGAAGTCTCGGATGTCCCGGACCCGGGTGATGGAGGCCGTGGATACGGCGCTGACGCTGCCCACGAGGTCGATCGCACGTATGGCGATCGTGTTCGCCCCAAAGTTGAGCAGGAGGCCGGTCGGGTAAGACGCGGGGTTCGGCAGCGTGAACTTGTCCACATCGACCCGAACAAGCGTGGCGTCCGAGACGAAGGGGCCGCCGTTGATCGAGACCTGGACATCGGCTGTGTCCGTCGAGATGGTCCCAGTAAGCGTGACCGCCTCTTCGTTCGTCGTGAAGACGAGCGACTGCGTTGTCCCGCTTCCATCCCTCTGATTGATGAGAGGTGCTGTAGCCATCCTACGTGAGCCTCATTCCACAAGGACAAAGTCGGAGAGGGAGCCCCGAACCACGCCCTGTGCGCTGTTCGGTTCGACCAAGCTAAGAGGCACTGGGAAACGCACCCCTCGCTCAAGCACGATGGGTTCAGAAGACCTGTTCTGGATGGTGCACTTCACGAAGACCACGGTGGGGTCTTGGGAGGACTGCTTGAGTTGCACGTCCTGGAGGTTGAACGGGTACTCCCGATCGGAGACGTCCTGCCCCGCATTCTCCTCCTGTATCTTCTTGATCGACTGCCAACGGCGGAAAGCCTGTTGCAGGTCGCTCACGATGAAGTTCTCGACGAACCCGTCTGGGGTGATCTTTCGCCCGATGGCGTCGAAGATGCCGGATCCGTACCACGTGTGGAACGGGTTGGACCCGCGCCGCGTGTAGAAGACCTTCGAGACCTCTTGGATCAAGAGTGCCTCATCGACGACTTGGACGACCTCTCCGTTCAGCCCGTAGCGCCAGTCGTTCTCTTTGCCGACGCCCCCGCACCGGCGGCATTCGGATCGGAGCGTGATGTAGCTGATCTCGACGAAGTCGCCGTGACCTCGGAGGGGCTCATCGAACACGATCAGGCGCGCAGGGCGGTCGGGGAGCGTGAGAGGGTCATTGATCAAGCTCCACCCTGGGGCAACCTGCTTCCCACGGTACTCGCGGTTCGTGGGGATGCCTATGTGGCTCAGGAAGGTACTCGCAGGAAGAACGAATACCGCGGCTGGGCGCCCTACGTCCAGCGTCCGCATTGCCAGACGCGATCCCTTCACATCGAAAAACACCCCTCGAAGGCGCGGGTTCAAGTATTCCGCAACGAGATCCGCGTTGAGGCCCTTGGAGGCTGGAAGCACCACTTCTTGAAGGGCGTCACCCGCCAGGCGCAGGGAGACCGTGTTGTTCGAAGACGTGATGTCGAAAGGCCCTTGGCGGGATCCGTTCACGGAGGCGGCGATGCGTACCCCAGCAGAGGGCACATCGATGGCTCGATTGAGCCGCACCGCTACGGAGACCGCCGTGGCCACGGGGCGGATGGGCCGCACCGTAGATCCATCCGTATCGAGGAAGAGGGCTTCTTGAAGGACGTGGTGCGGGCACGCCTGGTCGATCTGGCGATCGTAGCTCACGTCTTCTTCTCCCCTGGAGTTTGCGGCCCGCCGAATCCACGTTGATGCGATGCCGCCGCGCGGTTTGGCCCAGCGTCGTAGCTCGCGAACGGACCCCCACCCGCCTTGTTGAAGACATCCCCCGCGGTCGAGATGGCGCGGTAGTTCGGGTCTTGAAGGAGTGCCTCGATCTCGGACACGAGGAAAGCCAGCGACCCTTCTGCGTGCTCTCCAGATAGAATCTGGTTGAGAAGCACGACTTCCTGTTGAAGCTGCTCCCCGTAGTCGATGAGGCGGAGGATCTTTCGCTCCAGGTACTCCCGCTTGTAGTCAAGGGAGTCTCCAAGCCACGCCTTCATCTTCTGGACGAGGACAGCCGAGTTTGCATCCGCTGCCCCTTGGCCGCCCATGATCGATCCGTCCGAGAAGGTCTGGGCAGGGGCCGACTCGTCGGACTTCACGAGGTAGAGGGGCTGCGTTCGGTTGCGGATGTTGAGGTCGTAGATGAGGTCCCCGCCGAGAACTTCATAGGCTGCCACGAGCCTTGCCAGGTAGGCGTTCGCGGGGGACACCGTAAAGCCCTTAGGTATACCCCCCGAGTCGAAGGAGAAGTTGACGATCCCGACACGCTCCCTCTCGGCTTCGAGATGGGTGATTCGCGCGTGCACGTCGCCCTTCTGGGCTTCCGCGAAGGTACGGAACCGGTCGAACTGCGCCTTGTTAAACGTGCCGAGCCAATCGAACGACACGCTAGCCGACCTTTCGTGTGTACTTGGCCGTGTACCGAAGGGCTTCTGTCTTCATCGTCTCTACCCCCTGCCTGCCGACAAGACGCTTAGCCGCCGAAGATGATTTTCAACGGCGCCGCGAAGCCCGCGACGCTTGGAGCGGTGTATGCGATGGCCACACCCGCCGTGTACCCCGCGGGTCCGGAAGGGGGCTTCGAGCCCCCCGCTGTGTCGATCGCCTCGAACCAGCCCGCGATGCCATCGCTCGTGACGGGGAGGAAAAGGATGTACGCACCGATCGAGAGGCTCAGGACGAAGTCCAGGAGCGAGATGAGGTACTTGATGAAGCGCTCCAGTACGTCGATCTTGCGGATCAACATGGTGATAAAGGCTGCGATCTCGTCAAAGACGCCGCGGTACGCATCGACAAGCGCCTGAATCTTGGCGATGAGGTCATAGAGCATCGAGGCTGACCACGGGATGATGTCCCGTAGAAGGCTGATCCTGACCCAGTCCGGCGGCACACCCCCGAGCGTGAAGCTCGTCACGAAGTTAATCGCGGCGGCGATGTTACGCCGGAACGTCGGGTCTGCGTACGCGTTGGCGTAGCGGACAGCCCCGTCCGCTAGGACGATCCCATCTTCGGGAACGCCCGTGAATTGCTGGACCATCTTCTCTAGGGTGTTGGCCCCGTCGAAGCCATCGATGTTGATCTGCCCCGCGGGCGGCCCCCCCTGCATGAGCGCGCGGAACTGCTCGATCAGGCTGCTGCCGCTTTCCAAGAGAGCGCTGGCAACGTCGTTCGCAAGGCGGGCGGACGCACGTCTGACGCTCGTCGTCTGCCACGGCTGCTGGACCGGACTGCCATCCACCGGGTTCACGCCCGTGAACTCGCCTGGACGGAGAGCATTCTTCGCGAAGCTGCCAAGAAATGGGAGGCTCTCTAAACCTGCGAGGAGGGATGCTTGGCGAACCAAAAGTCCGCGTCCAATAACGTCCGTACGATTGGCGGGGATCGGATTACCCCCACCGTCGAACTGGACATCCCCAGGTTTCTCCAGGTGGAAGTTGAGGCTGAATGCCGTTTGGAACAGCATCTTGAGATCGCCGATGATGTCGAAGTTGGGTGGGAACTTCACGAGGCGCGCGCGGACGACGCCCGATGACTTTCCGATGACGGCCTTGCCCGGCCACTTCACGACCATCTGACCCGTGTTCTGGCCATTTACCTCAACGGCTTTGGGCGCCTTGAAGGAGATGTTCCCGTTCGAGACCGTAAGGTCACCGCTGAAGGCGCGGACTCTGTAGAAGTAGGTCTTGTCGAAATCGACGTCCTTGTCGATGTAGCGGAACTTGCCGAGCTGCCCGAGGAAGAACGTCCCAGTGTTGCTCGACGTGCTGACGACGATGTACTTCTCGAATTTGATGAAGAGATCGCCGTAGTCATCGACCGCCTTCACCTTTCGCTTGATCCGCTTGCCAGGCTTACCTCGAAGCTCGAAGTTCGTCTCCTGCTCCACGACGACCGTGCCCACCGCGCTGGCGTCCCCAAGAGATCCGGCATCGACCTCCTCGTTGAGAGAGCGAGAGCTTTTCTCGATAAGAAACTTCGGCGGTACGAACTCCTGGCCCACCATCGACGCGAGGTCGCTGAAGCCCGGATCAGGGGGCTGCTGGTTCGTCGGAAGGGACCACTCCACGGCAAGGGCCTTAGGCTGCGAAGAGAAGACCTTCGCTACCGCGAGGATGGGGTCGCCGCTGTCCCCTATGGGGAGGACCTTCACGTTTGCGGGCGGCCCGTACTGAGGCGAGATGAGGTCTTTGCCGAAGAAGTTGAGGAGAGCGTTGATTAACTTCAGGAGCGTCTGGATGTTGTCCGCATCCACGACGAACATGATGAAACCGCTCTCACTGAAGCCTGGCGTCGGCTGCGGACGACTGGGATCCCGCGCATCGAGGACGGAGCCCTTGAACCGTGTAAGGAATGCCTGGTATCCGCCAAGCTGACGGAAGAAGTTGGGGTCTTTGCTGGGATCGGGGACATCGAAGTACCCGTAGAACCCGCTCTTTTTGAGGCTGTCAAACAACTCCAGGATCAGCTTGATCAGCGCTTCGACGAGGGCCTTGATGGGGTTGCCAAAGTCGAGGAGGAAGACCTGGATGATCTGCAAGATAGCCTTGAGGATCTCCAAGAATACGAGGAGGACCTCAAGGATGTTCTTGACGGACGCAAGGATGTCTTGCCCGGGGATCTGAAAGTTGAAGGAGAGCCAATTCGTTGCCATCTAAATTCAGCTTCCGTATTGGAGTTTGTCCAATTTGCGGCGCAGACCCGAGAGTTCAGCCTCGGACGCTTTGATCGCGAGGTTCAGCACCTCGGTCATGCGGTCGTGGATCGGGAACCGCTCCTTGTACTCCCAGTTGATCTTCGGCGGACCCTCGCCCTTCACCTCACCGCTAGCAGCTTGGTCAGGCTCTTGAGGATGTCCGCCTGCGACTTCTTCCTCGTTTGCACTGCCATCGACTGAAGGGGTAGGATCCCCTTCTCCACGTTCGTTCGTGCGTCCACCCATATGAACCTCTTGTCATAAAGACGGTCTGAACCCGTCAGTACCTGGCTGACGTTGTCGATGCTTGTCGTGGGGCTCCGCGCCGTGAGCACGGCTTCCCGTGCATTGAGCGCGGAGGTGAGGAGCGCGTTCGCGTAAGCATTGGCGTCCACCACGGGACCCGGCTTCACAACCGAGACCGTACCCGTGTTGGCTTGAATGGCCACCCCGCTCGTGATGAGCGTGTCCACGTCGTCAAGCTCATTGAAGGCCGACGCGAGCCCGTCGTAGCCCACGCCGAACGACGACACGACACGGTAGATCGCTGCGGGATCGTTTGCCGGGAAGGGGGCGGACAGCGTGATCTGAGTCTCGGAGTTAATGCTCGCGATCTTGAAGACGCCGCGGGCGACGCCTGAGCGGATGAAGATGAAGTGCGACCCGTTCACGCCCGCCGAGAGGAACGTGGCCGAGGGGTCTACGAGCGTGGACGCATTGGCCGCACCCGTACCCGTGGAGAGGTTGGTGAAGCAGAGGTCAAAGAAGTTCTCCAGCGCCTTACGCTCGCTGTAGATGTTTGCGGGCGGCTGGTTCGTGTCGAGGATCGCAAGGCTGGTGTTGATGGTCGAGACCAGTGTCGCCACCTCCGGCCCGTTGTACGTCCCGAGTGCCTTCTCGATGCGGTAAGGCGATACCCCAAGGGTCAGCGAGGGCGAGAAGGCCAAGACCGTCCCGCTCGTGACTCCCGTGATCTGACGGCGCTCCCCGCTCCCCGCGCCCAAGAAGATGACGATGGTTTGACCCACCTTCGCCGTGGTGAGGAAGCTCGCGGTCAGGTCCGTGAGGGTCGACCCGCTGATGGTGGCCGTGCCCGAGGCTGCGACCGGGGACACTGTCACGGTGAAGGCGAAGCCCGTGTCCTGCGTGGTGAAGGCTGTATCGACCGTCAAGGTCGTCCCTGAGACCGCTGTGATGCGACGGAAGCTCGTGGCGCCGTTCAAACCATTCAGGATGCGCAAAAGGTCGTGGACCTTCGGCACGGGGGACGGGAAGGCCGCCGTTGCCGTGACCTGCGTCTTCGTCACGTCGAGGCTCCCAGTGCCCTCGTAAGACGCCTGCGTCTTCGTGCGGAGAGTCCCGCTCGGGGTGCCGATGATGGCAAGCTCTGAAGCAATCGTCCCCTCGTTCCCTCCGAAGGGGTACTCCGCCAGGAAGCTCGGGGACTGGAGTGGGAGCGCAATGCTCCCGTCGTCGTCGAGCACCTTCCCGTCGAACACAGGCGCCCGGTTGGGGGACGTGTCCGTGTTCGAGTAGACCGTGAAGCACTGCATTGGGAGGCCAGGATCGGGCGGCCCAAAGAGCTGGTCGAGCGGAGAGGGCAGGCCGTCTGGAGCCTCGGTCTTCACGAGGACGCCCTTGTCCCCATCCACACCGTAGTTGAGCGGCGTGAAGACCTTCCCGTCAACCTGGAAGATCGTGGCTCCAGCAGGGATGGGGAGGAGCGCGGGCAGGTCGAAGTTCACCGTCGTCGCCGTTGCCGTCGTGACCTTCGCCCCGGGGGGCAAGAACGAGATGATCCCGGTGCGGTCCATCACCTGAACCTTCATGTTGGCCACAAAGGCGGGGCGAACACCCTCAATGTTGCCGTCAGCGTCGTCTACCGTGACGGAGGTGGCTCCTGCGAGCGCATCCTTCGTTACGAGGGCATAGGCGGGCCGCTGCCGAACGTTGATGACCGACGAGACCTTCTTCGCTTGGAGGTCGAATGTCGTGTCGCCTGGGTTCGTCGCTGCGACGGCTGCCCCAATGGACAAGCGTTGGGTCAGGTAAATCCGACTGAACGCCGAGGGCTGCCAGAACCGCGCGTAGGTCTTGCCGAAGGTGACCGTGAAGAGAGGAAGGCCGATGATGAAGGGGCCGTCCGATATCTTGATGTAGTCGTCGATGTGGTTCGTCGCGTTGGCGTAGCTATCGACCTGCTGCCCGGTCGTGCCGTCGAACTTGAAACGCCCGCGGGTGTTTCCGACAATGCGCCCATCCACGTCCTGAAGGAAGTCCTCCAACAGGTTGACGGCGTCGTTGTACCACTTGAGTGTGGGGCGAGCGACGGTGTCCTCGTTGTAATACTTGCCTTCGTCAAAGAACACGGAGGGGCGCCCCTGCTCGTAGAGCTTCGGCTGCGATGCGTTCGAGGTGTTGGGCCCTCCCGAAGGCGATGCCGCCTTTGCGTCGTTCTCGTACTTCTGCGCCAGCTCCCCGCGGTACGTCGTGAGCGTCTCGACGCGGTAGAAGAACACGTCGGGCGAGAAGAGCCCGTAGTCCATGAGCAGCACCTGGTTCAGGATGCCGTTGCTCGCGGTCGGGACGATCGAGGAGGTGTACGACGCACGAAGGTTCAAGCCCGCTTCGATGGTCCTGTACCCCGTGTAGAAGATGCCAATCTCTTCATGTGGGAGCAGGGCCGTCGCGACCTTGATCGCCCCCGAGTCGTCAATCGTGTATTCGAGAGGACTCGTGAGGACCGAGCCAGGCTGCCCAGCGATCTTCCGGTAGACCTTGTACTCGTTCGAGAGCACCGGCGCGCGTAGCGTCTGGGTTGTGGTCGCGCTCGACTCTAGGAGAGCGCGGACCGAGTGCTTCGGGATCGCGCCGCCCGACATCGTGCACTCTCTCGCCGTCCCGCTCGTGAGCGTGACCTCCGTACGGTCCTTCGTGGGGTCGTACTTGGCCCCAGTGGTCCCGTAAAAGTCGAGGTATGTTCCGCCCGCATCCGTGAAGGCAAGGACGGTCCCGGACCTGTAGGCTACAGTCCGGTCTCCGAAGAAGTATGCCTTGTTGGAGCCCCTGGGTACGGGATCGAAGCTCGCGGGCTCGACCACGAAGTACGGGGGCAAGCCCGTGGCCGTGAGCGGCGTTTCCCCCGAGGCGAGGTGAATCTTGGGGTTTGTGTAGTCGCTACGGAACACCTGCGGTGTAACGAGGCCGATCGTCGTGATGTTCGTGGTCGGGTTGTACGACGAGCCCGCGAGGAGATAGACCTCCTCCTGCTCGATGCGCAGCAGTTGGTTCGTCTTGAACGTGCCCGTCCAGTCCCCGAGGAGCGTGAACGATGCCTTCACGATCTTGTACGCGTGCGTCCCGGGCGTGCCGAAAGACGGCTGGAAGGTCACGGATGTGGGCGACGAGACCGCGGTTACCTGGAAGCGCTGGCCCACGAGCGGTCCCGAGGTGATGCTCAGCACATCGCCCGCCGAGATACCTACGGAGGCGAAGTCCACGGCGGTATCGGTCAGTGTCGTGCCGCTGAACGAGCCCACTCCGTTGATGACGCTCCCGCTCCTGATGCTCAGGATGGCCACCACCATCGGCGGCTGAAGGACCGTGGTATTCTTCTCACCCCCGATGGCATCGTAGATGAAGTAATCGACGTAGACCCGCTCGTCAGGGTTGAGCGTCGCCCCGTGCGGCAGCGCATCGCTCAGGATCTCGTCCGTGAGGAACGTCACGCTACTCGGCGGCCCTGGGCTCACGAGGCACTGCTCCCCGATGACCTGCGGGCGGCCTCCACGGAAGACGGAAGGCGTCGGCTGAAGAGCGACGCGTCTGTTCAGAACGTTGAACGTGGTCGTAGACGTGGGCTCAATGTGATCCTGCGTGATCTCTTTGCGAACGAGCCACGTCATGGGCTCGGTGACGAGAGTGCCCGAAGGGACCGTGTCGGAGACCGTCCCGAGGGGCGTATACGTGGCCAAACCTTCATCGAACGCGAGCATGCGCTGATCGAAGTCGATGAAGCCCAGTACCGGGCTCATCTTGTAGTCCACCTGCTGCTGGAGACGCAGCACCTGATAAACGTCCCCGCCACCGGTGACATCCGTTTGGCTGAAGTTCACCTCACCCGTCACGGAGTCGATCTCAACGGCCCCCTGCGCCAAGGAAGCGGGTGCCGTAAAGGAACCCGTGACGACTGCCACAGTGGCGCTCAATGTCGAGAGCCCGAAGCGGAAGCGGGATCGCGTCACCTGATCGATGCCCACCGAGAGCCTCGGGCTATTCGTGATGGCCCCCATCTTTCGAACGCGTTCGATGCGCGTGGCCGGGTCCGCGAGGATGACCTCCTGGAAGAACCGATCGACGAGTATCTCCCGCCGCGTGCGGATCTCGTAGGCAACGGGCGAGGCTACACCCGCGCTCGTGTCCAAGGTGAGGACGTTGGTCGTGACCCCCTTGATGATGAAGACATCGCCGCTGGCAGTGACAAGAGCGTCCTCGGGCTGCACGCCGAGGCCCACGAAGTTCACCGCGGTGTCCGTAAATGAAGTGCCCGAGGCAGAGCCCTTGTTCGATCTGACGACGATATTCCCGTCCGTCTGCGTGAACGTGACCGTCCCAGAGAACCGTTCGAAGAGGCAGTCCGTGCCGATCGTGAGCTGGTTGAAGACGTTCGAGCCCGGCGTCGTCTCAAGCTCCAGCTTGACGTTGGAAGGGAGGACGAGCGGGTCCGGAAGGTTGGCGACCCCGCTTGCCTTGATCATCGGGACGAGGAGGTTGTTCTTACGCTGCGCGAAGTTGAACAACCGCCCTTCGAAGTCGATATAGTAGCCGAGGCCCGAAGGCGGCGAGGTCGTGTCGAGCCTTTGGAAGTTGTTGGTGACGTATGTCCCCGTCCCTTGCTGGATCTTGACCTGGAGCGTGACTCCAATCTGATCGATGGGGACAGCAGGGACGTAGACCTGCGGCGACCCGATGATGGGGTTCGCCAACGAGGCGTTCGTCACCTGGTATTGCGACTGGAAGTCCTTGAGCGCAGTATTTGCGCCGTCGAGGTTCACGGGGTTGCGGAAGAAGCGCAGGGAGACCCCGCGCTCGACGAGGAAGTCCCCGAAGATCACGGAGAGGGGCTGCCCGGCGAACGCGAACGTGTCGGCGAGAGAGAACCATGCCTGCGCGTTCAGGCCCGTGACGAGGACGCGGACGGTGCCCTTACGTCCGAAGTCCGTGGGCGCCACCGTCACGTACTCAACCTGCGGGAACCGGTACGACCCGACGCTGAAGACGATGTCCGTCTCTCCAACGGGCCAGTTGCTGACGCTCACCGGAATAGAGTAAAGGACGGGGAAAGCGCCCAGGCTATGGGAGGTTAGCTGAAGCCCTCGGGCGAAGACGATACCGTCGTAGTAGACGCTCTTGCCCGCGTTCGCTGCAATGTTCGAAGTGTTGAACTTCAATCGCCCCGTATCGGCCGCCCACTCGACGGTCCCCGCCGTAGGGTTGACCGAGAAGCTCGCTTCATTGGCGCGTTCCACGGAATCGAGCGGGAAGCCGTAGCCGAAGCGGAGGATCGGAACCTGCCCCGTGACCGGGATCGGGTTGAGCAGCAAAGGAGTCGTGATCTCTCCGAGGAGACCCTTCGATTCCTTGAAGGGGTAGAGCAGTTGTCGCTGCGTTCGGACATGCTGGCCCGTGTAGAGCGCGATGTCCGCGGGGTTCCAGTGCAGATTCCCGGTATCGAGCGAGACCTTCACGCTCCCCGCGGGCGGGGCGGCGCCGAACGAGGCGTCGTTCGCCACGAAGATGGGGAGGAGCGTCGTGCCGCTCCCGGCCGATCCCACCGAGATGCGGAAGGGGTACTGAGCCAAGTTCGTCGAGAAGGGCTTTACGACCGCAACACGCTCGGTGGTGTTGGCGTCCGGCCCTACCAGGACCTTGGAGACCTCAAGGGCTCTGCCGGGGAGGAGCTTGAACCGCTGTTCCATCCCGTCGAAGTCGAAGTGCTGCGTGACCTCGTTCTTCGTCCACCAGAACTTGGCAGCCGAGAAGTTGCCGTCCTGCGGGTCGACGAGGACGAGGTACTCCGTCCGTGGCGCCGATTCATTGGCTGGGTAGGCTGCGTTGAAAGCCCCCGCACCGGAGACAAAGTTGTCCGGTGACGCCGTGAATGCGGAGTTTGATGTGCCGACGCGCGGCTTTTCGAGAACGTAACCTTTTAGACTGAAGGGCATGTGCCTTCCTCGGGATCAAAGAAGGAACACGGGGTACCAGTCATACGTCGCGCGCTCGACCGGCAGCCTTACGGTGCCCCAGCGATTCGAAACGCGGTCCGCGAGGAGAACCTCTGCGGGGGCGAAGCGGATCGAGGTGTGAACCT
>Ga0315288_10000628_pt1 | contig 44427 bp, 29 predicted proteins | sample YL17G11_20_MG_FD_203454 | JGI IMG/M metagenome (GOLD analysis project Ga0315288, IMG submission 203454) | Sediment microbial communities from Yellowstone Lake, YNP, Wyoming, USA - YL17G11_20 | ecosystem: Environmental > Aquatic > Freshwater > Lake > Sediment | place: USA: Wyoming | collected... | reverse complement strand
CGACGTCGACCGGGTACCACTTCTCGTTCACCCCAGGCTTGCCAATCCCAGCGATGATCACCGCTGCGTCCGCAAGCCAGGTCTGCCCGGAGCAGGCCTGCGCGAGCTTCTGCCTTTCGTCCGCGCCTCTGACGACGACGAAATGCCAGGGCTGCCTGTTCGCGGCCGAGGGGGCGTGACGACCAGCCTCCAGGATCTTGTGCAGGTCGCCGTCCGGGATCGGCTTCGCCTGGTACTTCCTGACACTGCGGCGCTTCATGATGGTCTCAAGTGTGTCGGCCACGCGTTTCCTCCCATTCCTGTAGGGCGCGGTCGTCGACCGCGCCTCATGTCGGCGGGGATGCGGAGACATCCCCGCCCTACACTTCAACCTCGCCCACCACCTCGCGCAGCCGTGCTGCGCTGATCGCACCCTCGCGCAGCACCCGGGCGGGGCCGCCGAGGAAGCTCACCACAGTGGACTCCTGGCTCAGCGGGGCCGGGCCTCCGTCGACCACCAAGTTCACATGTCCGTCGAGATGGTCGAGCGCCTGCTGCGCGGTGATGGCAGGCGGCTGCGTGCTCCTGTTGGCGCTGGTGCTGGCGAGTGGAGCGCCGACGGCTTCGGCCACCAGCCGCGGCACCATGTGGGCCGGCAGGCGGAGGCCGACGGTATCTCCGCCGGCCCGAACCGCGGCGGTTGCCTCGCCCTTATCCCGGAGCACGATGGTGAGAGGCCCCGGCCAGAACTCCTGCATCGCCCGCACGGCGTCCTCCGGCACGTCCTCGATGTAGTCGGCGACCTGCGACGTATCGCGCAACAGCAGAACGAGCGGAAGGTCGCGGCGGCGCCCCTTCACGCGGTAGACCTGCTCGACGGCCTGTCGCTGGCGAGAGTCGCAGACCAGGCCATACACCGTGTCGGTGGGAATCACTACCAGCCCACCGGTCTCGATCAGCCTGCCCGCGTGCTTGATGACGCCGGCCTCCGGCTCCTGCGGGTCGACCGTGCTGATCTCGGTCTTGATTATGATCATCGCTATTGCCCCCGGCGCCACCCGATGACGACGCGCTCGATACCAGCAAGGTCCGGCAGCACCTCTATGTCACACAGCCCACCACGGGTGAGGAGCTTCGCCGCCGCCTTGGCCTGCCCTGCGCCCACCTCCAGCGCGGCGAACCCGCCTTTGTGCAAATGGTCGCATAGCTGAACGCTCAGGCGACGAATCATACCCAGACCGTCCGTGCCGCCGTCGAGCGCGATCCTGGGTTCGAAGTCTCTTACCTCCGGGTCGAGGCCGGCGAAGTCGTCCCTCGCTATGTACGGGAGATTGGCGACGATGCAGTCCGCCGGCCTGCCGACCGCAGCCAGAAGATCGCAGCAGACAGGAAACACCCGGTCGCGCAGGCGGTGGGACTCGACGTTCCGAGCCGCCAGCCGGAGCGCGGCGAGAGAGATGTCCGTGGCGACGACTCGCAGGCCGGAGACCTCCGCGGCGAGCGTCACCGCGAGGGCGCCGCTCCCGGCGCCGACGTCCACTGCCAGCGAAGCCCGCGTCGTGCGGGCGCGCTCGATGGCGACCTCGGCGAGGATCTCGGTCTCCGGCCGCGGGACGATAGCCGCGGAGGAGATGTGGAACGTGCGCGAGTAGAACTCGATTGTGCCCAGGATGTACGGAAGCGGCTCTCTCGCGGACCGCCTAGCCGCCCATTCGCCAGCGCGCGTGAGCTGCTCGTCGGTGAGTTGAAGGTCGGGATCGCGGATCAGATCCTCGGCGCTTATCTCAGCGGCGACGCGCACGATGCGCTCGGCCTCGGCGCGCGCTCGCTCGATGCCGGCTTCCGCCAGACGGCGCGCAATGTCGGTGATGACCGCCGCGGCGCCCCGCGGCGATGAGGGGATACGGGCCATTTCGCGATCAGGAGGTGGTGCTGCCGGGCGCCTGGGCCATGCGCTGAAGCCGTTCCTGCTCGGCCAGCGCGTCGAGGATCGGGGCGAGATCCCCGTCGAGTATGACCGGTAGATTGTGCCAGCTCTGCCCGAGGCGATGGTCGGTGATCCGGCTCTGGGGGAAGTTGTAGGTGCGGATCTTCTCGCTCCGGTCGCCGCTTCCGATCTGACTCTTGCGATTCGCGACGATCTCGGCGTCCTGCTCGGCCTTCGCCATCTCGTACAACCGCGCGCGCAGCACCCGCATCGCCTTCTCCCGGTTCTGGAGCTGGGAGCGCTCGTCCTGACAGGCGACGACGAGACCGGATGGCTTGTGGGTAATGCGCACCGCGGTTTCGTTCTTCTGCATGTGCTGGCCGCCCGCCGACGAAGCCCGGAAAGTGGCGAACTCCAGATCGGCCGGGTTGATCTCGATCTCGACCTCTTCCACCTCCGGCAGCACCGCAACAGTCGCCGTCGAGGTGTGGATTCGCCCGGACGACTCGGTCACCGGCACTCGCTGCACACGATGCACGCCCCGCTCGAACTTCAGCCGGCCAAAGGCCCGGCGGCCCTTGACCGATACGATCACCTCTTTGTAGCCCCCGTAGTCGCCGGGGCTCTGACTCAGCACCTCCGTCTTCCAGCCCATACGCTCAGCGTGCCGCATGTACATCCGTAGGAGGTCACCGGCGAACAGGGCGGCCTCTTCCCCTCCCGTGCCGGCGCGGATCTCGAGGATGCCATCGCGGTCGTCATCCGGGTCGCGGGGAGCGAGCTCCTCTCTCAGCGTCGAGACCAACTCCTCCTGCCGCTGCTCCAGCCGCCCCAACTCATCGGCGAGCTCCGGATCGTGCTCCTGTGCAAGAAGCGTCTCCGCCCCCTCGATATCGCCTTCCACCTGCTGGAGCTCACGGAACAGCCTGACCACCGGGTCGATTCGCGATCGTTCCCGGGCAACCAGGCGCATCTTGCCCCTGTCCGCCAGCACCGCGGGGTCCGCGAGCTGCGCCCCCAGTTCATCGTAGCGTTGGGCCGTCTTCGCCAGCCTCTCCCAGACCTCGGGGGTCAGTGTCGCACTCACAGCGCCGCTCCCGGTAGAGGAGCGCGACCGAGGGCCGGGCCCTTCAGCGCCGCCTTGGACCCGGATCGCTCGCGCCCCAACTCACGCTGTCGAGTCGCCTCGTACAGCAGGATTCCGGCGGCCACCGTCACGTTGAAGGAGTGGGCGCCACCGAACATCGGGATGCACACCAGCATGTCGCTCAGTTCCCTTGCCTCGTCCGAGAGGCCGTCACTCTCATTGCCAACGACGATCGCGCAGGGCGGGGACAGGTCGGCGAGCCAGCACGGGGTACTGGCGCCGGCAGAGGCGCCAATGATGCGCAGGCCCCTCGTTCGCAACGCTTCCAGGACCTCTGTTGAGCTGTAGCCGACCGCCAAGCGCACGCGGAAGATCGAGCCCGTGCTCGACCTGACGCTCGGCCTGGAGTACGGTTCGGCTGAACCCTCCGAGAAGATCGCCGTCTTCAGCCCCCACGCGTCGGCAGTGCGAATGAGCACACCGACATTCCGCGGGTCCTGTATCCTCTCCCCCATCAGGATGCGCGTGTCCTCATCGATGAGGTCGAGAGCCTCCGAAAGGGCGCACGTGGGCATGCTCACGGTCCCGAGAACACGCGCCGAGGTCTCGTAGCCGAGCCCGAGGATGCGGAAAAAGACACCGCGACTGACAAGCAAGCACGTGACACCCGCGCGCTGAGCTGACTGCATGACTGCCGCGTCTGCAGGATCGTCGATGGGATGCAAGAAGAAAAGAACCTCAACCTGGGCATCGGATTCGAGCGCCTCCGACACCATCTTCCGGCCCTCTACCAGAAACGCGCGAGCCTGCTTGCCGCCGGCCTCGCCGATGCTCTGCCGCGCGGTCACTACAACCGGATGCTTGATGGTCCACACGACCTCCATCATGCCTTCACCCCATCCAGCTCGAGCGCGCCCTCCAGCGCCTTGATCGCGACCTCAACCTGATCGTCCGTCGGCTGACGGGTCGTGATGCGCTGAAGCAACATCCCCGGGGCGACGAGCGCGCCGAGCAGGTGAGATGACTTGTGCGAGCCCGCCAGCTTGATGACCTCGTAGGCGATTCCTGCGACGACAGGCAGCAGCAGTAGCCGCGAGATCAGCCGGAGCGCCATGCTCGGCCATCCCACCAGCGCGTGGACCAGTATGCCGACGAACAGAACGGTGAAGATGAAGCTCGTGCCGCACCGCTGGTGCAGCGTGCGACAGCGGTCGGCCTCCTCCTGCCCGTAGCGGCCCGTCGCCTCGAAGGCGTTGATCACCTTATGCTCGGCGCCGTGGTACTGGAACACGCGCCGCATGTCCGGCATGAGCAACGTCACCAGCAGGAACAGCACGAAGGCGCAAAGGCGAACCAGCCCCTCGAGGAGGTTCAGTACGAACGGGTTTGTATGGAGCCGGGGCACGAGCGCGCTGGGCGCCAGCACGAACCCTCCGACGGCGATCGCAAGCGCCACCGCGATGGACAGCCCGTACTGGAGCGGGCTCGGCGGCTTCATGCCCTCGCCCCTGGCAGCGACGTCGGCGGAGGCCATTAGCGACCGATAGCCGATGATCATGGCATCGATGAGCGCCGGCGTGCCCCGGATGATGGGAAGGCTCAATAATCTGTGCCGCCTCGTCAGCGGTTCCCAGTGATGCTTCTCGACTTCGATGCCGCCATCCGCCAGACGAAAGGCGGTGGCATAGCCCTTTCGCCCGCGGATCATGACCCCCTCGATGACGGCTTGTCCGCCATAGGAGAAGTGCTCGTCGGCCAAGGGCCGTCTCCCCTAACCGGCTTTCCGCGGCTTCTCCTGCCGAGCCTTTGCCTGCTTGTTGAATGCCTCGTAGCGCTGGTGGAAGCGCTCCACCCGGCGCTCGGTGTCGACGAGCTTCTGCCGGCCGGTGTAGAACGGGTGGCAGTTCGAGCAGATCTCGACCCGGATCTCGGGCACCGTCGCCCGGGTGACAAAGGTATTGCCGCAGGCGCAACTCACCCGCGCCGGCATGTACTTCGGATGGACATCAGCCTTCATGGTCAGCTCCAGGAGTAGCCCTAGCCCCAGGTACATCATACCTGCGGCGCTAAGCCGTGTCAACGACAAAAGGCCGGCAGCTGCGAGCTAAGGCCTACTCCACCTCCCTCGGCAGCAGGCTCACTCCCTTGTACCTCTCGTAGAGGTGGACGATGTCGCGCTTGGTCTCGGTGGAGAGTTGCTCGGCCGGGCGAGAGCCGAAGCCGAAGTCGGCATCGCGACAGACGACCGCGAAGGCCTGTTGCACGGCCTCTTCCCTGCTCAGGGCCGGCCCGGCATCCTCGGCGTAGGGCCGCAGAAAGTAGGAGAGCGGCCGCCCGAGCGCTTGGGCATACTTCTCAAGCGTGGACTGCTTGATCCAGTCTTGCTTCTCCGCATATGAGACAGACCGCTGGCTCACCCCCACCCGCTCGGCCAGCTCCTGCTGGCTGAGCCCCAGGCTCTCCCGGGCTTCGCGGATGCGCCGACCAACGCTGACTTCCGACATGGACCGATCCCTTCCCAGCGCCCCGCCGCTCTATCGCGAGCGGTTTCAATGTAATACTACCATATCCCATCCGCAAATCACCAGCGTCTGTATACACATAATGTGCTGAATCGGCGCTAACACGCCGATTGTCCGCACTCTAACTTGACGATATACAATAAATATGGTATAAATGACAACGTATGTGGCGAAAACGCGGTAGTCCAGAAACTGAAAGGGTGATTTGGTGCGTATCTCACACATGAAAGGCTCTGCAGGGCGGGGAAGCACCCAAGCATCTTTGTCGATGACCGGCCCCAGGTTGCGGCGCAGTGCCGTGTTCCATCGGACGGCGTTCCGGCAGCTCGTGGCTGCCGTCCTGGAGGGGCAAGCATGCCTGCGCCACGCGGGGACCTATTGGGTCCCCCTGGTGGCAGAGAGAACGTTCGGCATCTACCTGCGCTCCCCGGACATCCTGGCCTGTGTCCAGGAGCAGGTAGAGGACTATGAGGCGATGGTCTACGAGCGCTTGCTGCGCGGAACCTGCGGCCGCGATGGGGTGCTGCGCCCTCGGACGCGGCTGCTGCGGGAGGGCGGCGGCACGCTTCGGGCGTTCGCCACACCTTCAGGAGGAGCGGACGATGAGTGACCTCGCACCGGCCGTACCGACCCCGAGGGGAGTCCTGCGTCGTCTGGTCGTCCAGTACGAAGAGCTGGCTGATGTCTGCTACCGGGTGCCGGTCACACGGCACGATGATCGGGGCCGCTTCCGGAAAGGGCACCGCGCCCGCTCCCCGCATCCGGCGCTAGTGAAGAAGGCTGACCTGGACCGCGAACTCGAGCGCATCTACTGCAGGTTCTTCGGGGCTTCCAGCGGCGAGGGCGAGCCGATCTCGATCTCGAAGAGCCGGCCCCACGGAAGCGTGATACGCGCCGAGGGCGAGCCGCCGCAGGCGGCGAGCAACTGGGAGACATAGCGATAGGCAAGTGGCTCTAGCTCTGTGCTGACGAAGGACTCCAGGTCGCGGCTCGCTTCGCCGAGGCAGAACGGGTCCGCGCCGATCTGCTCGGCATAGCTGAGGGCTGCTCGGCGGACGCATGACTGGTAGCCGTAGTCGTCCATAAGCCGCGCGGCAAGGAAGCGGCGGACGGATTCCTGGTGGAGGGATGTGGTGTGGCTTGCCATCATGCACAGTTGGCTCACGACAGTGCCCAAGGTGTTCGCGGCGGTGTTCCAGCCGGCGAAGGCCCCGAGCTGGGAAAGGGCGTTTCGCCGCTCGAGCGCGGCGATCAACTCCGGATCCGCGCCATTGCAGTAGGCGACATCGGCCAGGCCGAAGAGGCGGCCGGCGGCCGCAGCGGCCTCGACCCGATCGACGACGCTTTCCGCCTGCATGGCGAGCGAGGGTGCCTGGCCCGGCGGCGGAGCTTCGGAGATATCAGGCTGCGTGCCGATGGGCGCATGCACGAAGAGAATGGCATCACAATCAGCCGGCAAGGCGGGGCGGCCGCCGACGATCTCGATGTGGCTGCGCACGGTTTCGCGGAGCGGCTCGCTCTCGAACGCGGGCACCACATCGGCGCCGCGCTGGGCAGAGAAATCCGCCGCGATCCCCGGCGCCATCCCGACCTCGTCCGCCATGTGGCGGGCCGTCAGCATCATCGTCATCTCGTCCGCGCCGCAGGTGATGGTGGCCCGATCGGCGATCCTGTATTCGTCGATCTGGTCGCGCAGGGCGATCTGCTCCGGGATGTGTATGCCAACCGGCGCGGCGTCCTCCTGGGCGAGCACGAGGTAGTCGATGACCCGTTCTGCGACGAGCTGGAGGGACGCCCGGTTCACCGCGTGGTTCCGGCGCCTGACTGCCATGTAGTCGGAGAGGCGCTCGGGGTCGAGCCGGCGCTGAGTCCGCTCCAACTCGATACGCGCCTCCTGCTCGCCGAGCCGCTCCACCCGGTCGAGCAATTGGCAGTAGCTCCGCAGCAGCAGGTGCTCCTGGAGGTCGGAGGCGCAGGCGACCGTCTTGCCTAATCGCGTGATGGTGCTGAAGGCGAAGATGACAGCATCGCCTCGGCGGCTCCGCAGTTCCCGTAGCGCGTTCAATCTCTCGAGAGCCGCCGCCAGTTCCACTGCCGCGGCGCGCGAAGCAACAAGGCCGCCATAGCAGAGCATATCGAGCGCGATGCCGACTCGGCGACTTGAGGCAGAGCGCACCCATTCGGCTACTGCGTCGCAGTCCCCGGGCCGGGTGAACCAGCCAAGCGCCTCGCGCGGGGGCATGGCGATCTGCTGCCCGACCATGGCGGCGAGCTGCCCGGGGAACTGGCGGTTGCAGGGCCTATCGTCGAGCGGCACCAGGCTGATCGGTTGCGTGGCGATGAGCGCGCCTCCTCAGCGTCGCCCTATTCTAGAGGGAGTCGCTTGCCTGTCAAGGTTGTGAGTGTGAAAGCCCGGCGCCATAGCCTGTGCGCTGGTTCGCCGGAGCGCAACAGGATTCGTGCCGTTTGTGGCCAAAGTGGGAGCCACAGAGTCTCACGAGCGCAGGCGAGGGACGCAGAGCGAGGGCTGTGGCTTCGGGGAGTGGCAATGCCGATCAGTGACCAACTGCATCTGGAGAAGAGAGGGGGCTACCTGCTGGTTCTCGACCCCCTGGCGCCAAACTGGGTCGCCACTGACGAGGACGGCGGGTGGGTGCTCCGGCAGCTTCGCAACGGGCTGTCTCGCGACGACGTCAGCTATCGCTTCGCGAAGCGTGCGGGCATCAGCCTCAGGCGGGCGCTGGAGCTTGTGGGCTGCTTCGCGGACGAGGTCGGGGAAGTCGCCGCGCCGTCCGCGAGGCCTCCGTACGAGGGGCGACATCATTACCTGAGGCCGGACCGGCTGCGCGAGATCTGGCTCCACCTCACTGACCGCTGCAACCTCGAGTGCCGGCACTGCCTCGTCTCCTCCAGTCCCGCGGGAGAGCGGGGCCTGGAGACCGACGCGATGATGCAGATCGTGAGGCAGGCCTGCGATCTGGGCACCGAGACGTTCTATCTCACCGGGGGAGAACCGCTGCTCCGCCGCGACATTATCGACATTCTTCGGCTCATCACCAGCGACTGCGGCGCGACGGCGGTCGTTCTTACGAACGGAGTGCTGCTTGAAGGTGAACTCATCGCGAGCTTGGCCGAACTGCCGCGCGGGCGCGTGTTCCTTCAGGTGAGCCTGGATGGATCGTGTGCGGTCCGGAACGATGCGCTCCGGTCGAAGGGGAGCTTCGAGGGCGCAGTGCGAGGTATTCGTGCGGCGCGAGAGGCGGGGCTGGACGTGACGGTGGCGACGGTGGCGCTACGGCAGAACCTGGATGACCTGCCGGCCATCGCCAGCCTCGCGCGCAGCCTGGGCGTCGAGCACATGCACCTGATGTGGCAGCACGTGCGGGAGCGCGGCGGCCGGTTGCCCCGGGCCTCGCTGCGGCGGTTGATCGCGGCGGTGACGGAGGTGCGGCAGCATACCCAGGCGATCGGCCTGACGATCGACAATTTCGAGAATGTCCGCCGGACGGTGAACGGCGATCCGGGCATCAAGTATGACCTGACGAACGCGTGCTGGGACAGCCTGGCGCTCTACCGCGACGGGCGCGTCTTCCCGTCGACGTGTCTGGTAGGCATTGACTCGGAGGCGGCGGGGTCGGCGCTGGAGTCGCCCTTGCAGCGGATCTGGCTGGAGTCGGAGCAGCTGGCGCGGTGGCGGTCGCGCAGTGTGGTGGAGAGCGCGAACGGCGATCCCTGGCTCTTCCTGCACGGGGGAGGCGATCCCGAGCAGGCGTTCTTCGCAGGCAACGGCAACGGTGAAGCCGCGACCGATCCGTACCTGCCGCTGCACACAGAGATGGCGCGGCTGGTGATCGACGAGACGGTGGCGCAGCGGCGCCGGCTGATCGGCGGGAATGGCGCCGGACTCGTCGTCTACCAGGTGATGGGGGATGACGGGTACGGCTGTCCGATCGAGTCCGGGGTGCGCAACGGCGGCGCGCATAAGGTGGATTTCGTCCACTCCAACTGCGTGCTTATCCAGGATGTGATCGCGAGGTCGCGTGCGCAGATTCGCGCCTACTATGCCGAAGCGGCGCGGGAGCCGAAGACCGAGATCTGCCAGCCGATCGCGATGGAGCCGCGCGCCGTCGCGCACATCCCCGATGACGTGATCGCCCGCTCGTATGGCTGCGGGAGCCCGGTCTTTGCGGCCGCGCCGGCCGAGGGCGAAACTGTGGTTGACCTCGGCTCCGGCGCCGGCATGGAGGCGTTCATCGCCTCTCGGATGGTCGGGCCGAAGGGCCGCGTGATCGGGGTAGACATGACGCCGGACATGCTCCGGTTCTCGAGCGAGGCGGCCGGGCGAGTGAGGGAGCGGCTGGGCTATGGCAACGTCTTCTTCACCCGCGCGCTGCTGGAGGCGCTGCCGCTTGCGTCGGCGAGCGCGGACGCCGTCACGTCCAACTGCGTCATCAACCTGGCGCCTGAGAAGCTCAAGGTATTCGCCGAGATCAAGCGCGTTCTGAAGCCCGGTGGCCGGATGGTGATCAGCGACATCGTGAGCGAGGCGGCCCTGCCGCCGGATATTCGCTTCAACCCGAGGCTCAAGGGCGAGTGCATCGCCGGCGCGATGACCGCGACGAAGCTGCTCGTCACCCTGAGCAAGCTCGGGTTCGCCGGCGTGGAGGTGCTGAAGCAAGGCCCGTGGCGAGTGGTTGACGAGGTGAGCTTCGACACGATAACAGTGCGAGCGTACAAGCCTGCAGGCGGCTCCCGAGTCCTCTACCAGTACCCGGGCCCGTTCCGTTCGGTGACGCTCGACTCGGGCGAGCAGCTGGTGCGGGGGCAGGCTGTGGAAGTGGGCGCAGGCTTCGTGAAGCCTGCGCTGGCGGGGTTCACGAACCCCGCCCCCAGCCCCGGCGCACAGCGCCACGCGCAGGACTGCATGGTGTGTGGCGCTGCCCTTGTCTACCTCGACCAGGAGACGGATCTGAGGTGTCACTACTGCGGCAAGGCGATGCGGGCGAACGCGCACTGCGCGGAGGGGCACTTCGTATGTGACGCATGTCACGCGAGTGACCACATCGGGTTCATCAAGACACACTGCCGGAACACGATGGGCGCGGATCCGATGGCGCTCTTCTCCGAGATGAGGCGCTCGCACCTGTTCCCCCTGCACGGGCCGGAGCACCACGCGCTGGTGCCGGCCGCGTTCCTGACGGCCTATCGCAATGCCTTCGGGGAGCCGCCGCAGGCGCGGGTGGAGGCGGCGATCGAACGCGGTGCGGCCATGCCCGGAGGGACGTGCGCCTACTGGGGAGGGTGCGCGGCTGCGCTGGGCATCGGGATCGCCTACGCGACGATCCTGCGAGCAACGCCGCTGTCGCACGAGCAGCGCGGTAGCGTTCAGACGGTGGTGAGCCGGATCCTGTCTGAGATGGGGAAGTTCGGGAAACCAAGGTGCTGCCGGCGGGAAAGCTACCTAGCGATCCAGTTGGGCTGCGACCTGTCCGCTACCTACCTCCCGCACAAACTCGAATGCGGCGTGATACCGGCATGTGAGCAGATGGCGCTCAACCGCGAGTGCATCGGGGGACAGTGCCCGTTCCATCCGGGTAACGGCTAGCGCGAGTGCTCTGACGACCTCTCCCCCGGCGGACAGATGCTCGACTCATCGAACCGCGGTGTGCCGGGCCCGGTGAGGCTGCGGCCGAATGAGGCGGGCGGCTTGGGTCCGCCTTGCCGGATGAGCCACCAAGGCGGCCAGCGGAACTCCAGTTGGCCTGTGTAGAAGCGGAGCAGCAGCGCCAGGCCGACCGCGATCACCGACCACCTGACGAGCGGCCGCCCCCAGGTGTGCATTCGGCCTGATGCCCAACAGGCCAGCTCCCATGCGGCTACTCCCGCCAGCGCCGCGGTCCCGAGATGCGGGAGGTAGCGGTAGTGGGTGAAGGCGGGATTCCAGTAGAGGTTATGGACGGGCAGGTAGAGCAGCACCTTCCAGGCGATCCCGAGCGCAAGCATGCGGCGCTGCCGCTCCACCAGGATGGCGAGCGCGGCCCAGAAGGCGACCTGCTCGACGAGCAGCCGCGGAAAGCGAGGGGAGAAGACAAGCACGAGCCCTTGCTGCCGCCAAGTGGTGGCGAGTTCGTATGGTCTCGGCGTAAGCACGTCGCTGAAGAGCCAGGTGATGCCCACGCCGAATGGGCGGAGTTGAGGCGCGTTCTGGACGGCGTATTCGCTCATCGGCCAGGCGCGCAAGCGGAGCCACGTGTATGGGAGGAGGAGCACCGTCACAAGCGCCACCGCGCCCAGGCGCGCCGCGACTGATCGCCGCGTCGGGACGATGAACGCAGCCACCAACAGCAGGGCGGGCGCGACCGCGCCTGGTTCCTTGGAGAGGGCCGAGAGCACCGCGCAGACGGCCATGCCGACCACTCGCGTCCATGACCTCCCGTTGAGCCAGTCGAGGAAGAGGCAGAACGCGGCCAGGAGAAAGAGGCTGCACAGCAGGTCCTGTCGGCCGTTGATCCACGAAACCGCCATCTGCCCAAGCGGGAACACGGCAGCGATTGCGCCGGAGAGGCGGGCGGCCCAGACGGGCGCTCCGGCTTTCGCCAACGCGGCGGCGAGGAGAAACGCGCAGCCGAAGTGCAGCAAGACATTGACCAGGTGAAAGCCCCACAGGCGCGACCCGAAAGCGAGGTAGTTCAGCAGGAGCGAGAGCCGCGTAAGGGGCCGGTACTCGAAGTGCGAGTAGGCCCAGTAGCCGCGCGTGAACCACCCTGCGATGTCGCGGGGTGCGTGGTGGAGCGCGGCTTGGGTCGTGTGGTAGAAGTCGTCGGGATTGCCGATATCCAGGCCGGCGAAGAGAGTGGGGAACCAGACGATGAGGGTGAAGAGGAGCAGTGCCAGCGGGTAGAGGCGCCGCGCGCGCTGGGGTTCGGCAAGGAGGCGGCGGATCAGGGATTCGGCGCGGGCGAGCAGAGCGGACTTCGGTTCCTCGGCCTGGCTCTCCATGCGACAGGTGTTCGGTCGGGCGCTCGGAGTTCCCTGTTGGCTGAGCGGGAACCGAGGACGGGCCGCACCCGACGCCGAATACCCTGATCAGGAGCGCCTGGAGCATGACCGCCAGCAGAGAGACGACATCGGCAGGTGTCTGGCGCCTCATCGATGGTGAGCTGAGGTGCGAGGAGGCAGTGCTCATCGTCGAGGAGCCGCTGGAGATCATCGTCGACGGCGAGCAGTATGCAGTGGTGATGCGGACCCCTGGCGACGATCTGCCGCTTGCCGCCGGCTTCTGCCTGGCCGAAGGTCTGATCGATTCGAGGGATAACCTGGGCTCGATCCAGGCGTGCGAGCTGGAGGATGCGAACCAGGTCTCGGTCGTGCGAACGGGCGACAACCTGCCGCCGCTTCGCCGAGTGCGCCTCGCGATCGCGTCGAGCTGCGGCCTGTGCGGCCGCGACATGGTCGATGACATCATGAAGCGGCTGCCCGAGATGCGCGCGGGTTCGCCTGTCGCTGTGGCGGATATCCTCGCTCTGGGAAGGCGGCTCCAGGAGGCGCAGCGGCACTTCCGCACCACCGGCGGCACCCACGCGGCGGCTCTGTTCGGCAGCGGAGGCGAGATGCTTTCGGTCGCCGAAGATGTGGGCCGCCACAACGCGTTGGACAAGGCGATCGGGCGGCTCTTGCTGTCCGGGCAGCTGAGCGAGGCAAACGTCGCCGCGCTGTCTGGTCGGTGCAGCTTCGAGATGGTGCAAAAGGCGGCGAGGGCGGGTATCCCTATAGTTGCGAGTGTGTCCGCTCCGACCTACATGGCTGTCGACCTGGCGGCGCGAGCGCGAGTGACGCTCATCGGCTTTGTGAGGCGGGAGACGCTCACGGTCTATGTGGATCACGGCCGCGTCGCGGGATTGCGGTGAGAGCCCAGCCGTGGTATCTTCGTGTTCCCGCGGTGCGATGGGTTACAACGCGCAGGCATATCTGAGGCCCGTATAGAGACGATGGCAAGTACACCAAGCCGCGGGGGAGTCATGCCGCACGATCCTCCCGAGGCTGAGTTGGATGAGTTCCTGGCGAACCTGCAGGTCGCGCCCGAGATCAACCTCATCGGCGCGCTCCAGGAGGTGCAGAGCCGGTTCGGCTATCTGCCGCGGGCGGCATTGGAGAAGATCAGCCGCCGGACGCGGATTCCGCTGAGCCGTATCTATGGCGTGGTGACGTTCTACGCGCAGTTCTACACCGAGCCGCGCGGCCGCCACACCATCCTCTGCTGCCGCGGCACCGCCTGCCACGTGAAGGGCGCGCCGCGCGTGCTCGAGGCCATCGAGCGGCAGCTCGGCGTCAGGGAAGGGGAGAGCACGCCGGACCTCACGTTCTATCTGGGAACCGTCGCCTGTCTCGGCACCTGCTTCCTCGCCCCGGTGATGATGATCGACCACGAGTACTTCGGCCAGCTGACCCTACAGAAGATCGAGACTATCCTGCGCGACTACCGGGAGCGGGAAGGATGAGACGGCTCGGGTCCATTGCCGAGCTCGAGGCGGCGCGATCGGAGCTTGCATCGGGGCGGCGCGATGAGACCGTCATCCGCGTGTGCTCGACGGGCTGCCGCGCGCTGGGCGCGCTCGGTGTCTGCGAGGCGCTCGAGCAGGAGATCGCGAGCCGCGGTCTCAGCGGCCGGGCGCGGGTCGTGCGGGCCGGATGCCATGGGCTGTGCGCGGGGGCGGTGGCGGTGGTCGTCGACCCCCAGGGCCTTCTCTACCAGGGCGTAACGGCCGCCGACGCGGCTGAGATCGTCGAGCAAACGGTGCTGGGCGGGCGCGTCGTCGAGCGGCTGTGCGCCTCGCGCGACGGCCAGACCACGCCCCTTCGCAAGGACGTCCCATTTTACCAGCATCAGACGAGACTCGTGCTGCGGAACTGCGGGGTGGTGGACCCGTCGAGCCTGGATGACGCGATCGCGTCGGGGGCCTACGCCTCCGTGGCGCGGGCGCTCTCGGGGATGTCGCCGGAGAGCGTGATCGACGAGATGTTGAAGTCCGGGCTGCGCGGGCGAGGCGGCGCCGGGTTCCGGACAGGCCAGAAGTGGCGGTTCGCGCGGGCGGCCGCGGGCGAGCCGAAGTACATCATCTGCAATGCCGACGAGGGCGACCCCGGCGCGTTCATGGACCGGGCGCTGCTGGAGGGCGACCCTCACCTCGTGATCGAGGGGATGATCGTCGGCGCCTATGCCATCGGCGCGAGCAAGGGCTTCATCTACGTGCGGGCCGAGTACCCCATCGCGGTCGAGCACACGCAGATCGCGCTGGCACAGGCGCGCGAGGCCGGGCTGCTGGGCGAGGACATCCTTGGCACGGGGCTCAACTTCGACATCGAGATGCGGATCGGCGCGGGGGCATTCGTCTGCGGGGAAGAGACCGCGCTCATCGCCTCCATCGAGGGTCAGCGGGGGATGCCCCGCTCCCGGCCGCCGTTCCCCGCCAACAGCGGCCTCTATGGCAAGCCCACGAACATCAACAACGTCGAGACCTGGGCGAATGTGCCGAGGGTGATCGAGCACGGCGGAGCCGAGTACGCGCTGCTCGGGACCGAGGGGTCGAAGGGCACGAAGATCTTTGCCCTCGCCGGGAAAGTTCGGAACACCGGCCTCGTCGAGGTGCCGTTGGGCGCGACGCTGCGGGAGATCGTCTACGACATCGGCGGCGGGATCCCGGATGACCGGGAATTCAAGGCCGCGCAGATGGGCGGCCCTTCCGGCGGGTGCGTGCCTGCCCAGTATCTCGACCTTCCCATCGACTACGATTCGGTGAAGAGCGTCGGGGCGATCATGGGCTCGGGCGGCATGATCGTCATGGACGAGAAGACGTGCATGGTGGACATTGCCCGGTTCTTCACCGACTTCGTGCAGTCGGAGTCGTGCGGGAAGTGCGTGCCCTGCCGGATCGGGACGAAGCGGATGCTGGAGATCCTGACGCGCATCTGCCAGGGCCAAGGACAGGCGGGAGATGTCGAGCGGCTGGAGCGGCTGGGCCGGATGGTGGCAGACACATCGCTATGCGGGCTCGGTCAGACCGCGCCGAACCCGGTGCTGTCGACCATTCGCTACTTCCGCGATGAGTATGACGCCCACGTGCTGGAGAAGCGCTGCCCCGCCGGCTCGTGTCAGGCGTTGGTCGCCTATCGGATTCTCGAGGATAGGTGCACGGGGTGTGGGGTCTGCCTGAAGGCCTGCCCGGTGCAGGCCATCACCGGCGAGCGGAAGAAGCCGCACTCGATCGACCCGAGCATCTGCGTTAAGTGTGGCGTGTGCCGCGAGCGGTGCCGGTTCGAGGCGATCGTGGTGGAGTGAGCGAGACCGTATGAGTGATCAGGTCACACTGACGATAGATGGAGTTCAGGTCACGGTCGCGCCGGGGACAAGCGTGCTCCAGGCGGCGCTGAGTGTGGGGATCGATATCCCCCATCTCTGCTATGATCCGGCGCTCGGGCTGCCGCCGACGGGGGCGTGCCGGCTGTGTCTCGTCGACGTGGAGGGCGCGCGCGGACCGGTCGCCTCGTGCGTGCACCCGGTGGCAAACGGGATGGTCGTGCGGACGGATACGGAGAAGCTGCGCGAGCATCGGCGCATGGTCATCGACCTCCTGCTATCCGGGCATCCACATGATTGCATGACCTGCGAGATGGCGGGCGCGTGCGCGCTGCAGCGATATGCCTACGTGCTGAGCGTGAAGGACTCGGAGTACCGAGGCGAGAGCGTGTGGCCCGAGCCGGTGCAGGACGGCCCTGCCATCGTCTTCGATCAGAGCAAGTGCATTCTCTGCGGCCGCTGCGTCCAGGTGTGCCAGAACGTCCAGGTCAGCGGGGCGATCGATTTCATGGGGCGCGGCTTCGACACCAGCGTCGGCCTGCCGCCCGGTCTGCCGCGGGACCAGGGCGGGTGTGTGGAGTGCGGGAACTGCATCGACGTCTGCCCGACGGGCGCGCTCTCCTTCGCCGGCGCGCAGGGCAAGGGCAGGGAGTGGGAGTCCGGATGGGTCACCACCATCTGTCCGTACTGCGGATGCGGGTGCCTGTTGCAGCTGCGGATCGTCGAGGGCGAGATCGTCGAGGTCCGCGGGCGGCCGGGCGAGGAAGCGACCCGCGGGCTGCTCTGTGTGAAGGGGCGCTTCGGGTTCGACTTCGTCGGACATGAAGATCGGCTGAAGCAGCCCCTGATCCGCCGCGATGGGAAGCTCGTGCCCGCGAGCTGGGAAGAGGCGCTGGACACGATCGCGACGCGGCTGGCCGAGATCAAGGCGACGCACGGTGCCGACGCGATCGGCGGACTGGCCTCGGCCAAGTGCACGAACGAGGAGAACTACCTCTTTCAGAAGGTCGTGCGCGCGGTGATCGGCACGAACAACGTCGACCACTGCGCGCGCCTCTGCCATGCATCGACCGTCGCCGGCCTGGCGCGAGCATTCGGCAGCGGCGCGATGACGAACTCGGTCGCCGACCTGCCCGAGGCCGACGTCATCTTCGTCATCGGCTCGAACACGACGGAGTGCCACCCCGTTATCGGCGCAGTCATCAAGCGGGCGGTGAAGGAAGGGAGGTCGCGCCTGATCGTCGCCGACCCGCGCGCCATCGAGCTGACCGAGTACGCCGTTCTCCACCTGCAGCAGAAGCCGGGAACGGACGTCGCCCTCATCAACGCGCTGGCGCACGTGATCCTTCGCGACAGGCTGGAGGACGCCGACTTCATCGCGCGGCGAACCGAGGGGTTCGAGGAGTTCCGCGCGGCGGTCCAGCCCTACACTCCGGAGCTGGCGGAGAGGATCACAGGTGTGCCGGCGGACGACATCGTGCGCGCGGCGCGGCTCTTCGGCTCGGCCGAGGCCGCCTCGATTATCTACTCGATGGGCATCACCCAGCACACCACCGGGACGGACAACGTGCTCGCCGTCGCTAACCTGGCGATGCTGACCGGCAATATCGGCCGGCCGGGCACAGGCGTGAACCCGCTCCGTGGACAGAACAACGTGCAGGGCGCGTGCGATATGGGGGCGCTGCCCGACGTCTACCCCGGCTATCAGAGGGTGGCCGACGAAGCGATGCGCGCGAAGTTCGAGCAGGCATGGGGCGTGTCGCTGCCGACGAACCCGGGGCTGACCGTCGTCGAGATGATGAACGCGGCGGCCGAGGGGAAACTCAAGGCCCTCTATATCATCGGCGAAAACCCCATGCTTAGCGACCCCGATGTGAACCACGTCGAGGAGGGGCTGAAGAAGCTCGAGTTCCTGGCGGTTCAGGACATCTTCCTCACCGAGACCGCGCAGCTCGCGGATGTCGTGCTGCCTGCGGCCGCCTTCGCCGAGAAGGACGGCACCTTCACAAACACCGAGCGCCGGGCGCAGCAGCTCTGCAAGGCACTCGACCCACCCGGTGAAGCGCGCGCGGACTGGGAGATCATCTGCGATCTGGCGACCCGGATGGGCTACCCGATGTCATACCGGGACACCGCCGCCATCGAGGAGGAGATCGCGAGCGTCACTCCGATCTACGGCGGCATCACCCACGACCGGCTCGCGCAGCAGTCATTACAGTGGCCGTGCCCGGATCGCCAGCACCCCGGCACACCGATTCTGCACCGGGAGAAGTTCACCCGCGGGCTGGGCAAGTTCCATGCGGTGGAGTTCGTCCCCGCGAGGGAGCTGCCGGATGAGGATTATCCGTTGCTGCTTTCGACGGGCCGCATCCTGCAGCACTACCATACCGGGACGATGACCCGCCACTCAGAGGTACTCGATAAGCTCGTCTCGGTCGGCGCGATCGAGATCAACCCATCGGACGCCGCCCGCCTGGGCATTGGCGAGGGCGACCCGGTTGAGGTGACATCCCGGCGCGGGAACATAGAGATCGCCGCTCGTATCTCTCAGCGAGTCGCCCCGGGGACGCTCTTCCTCGCCTTCCACTACCGCGAGGCCCCCGCCAACCGCCTGACCATCGCCGCCCTCGACCCCGTCGCCAAGATCCCCGAGTTCAAGGTCTGCGCGGTGAAGGTCGCTCCGGTTAGGCAGCGGGTAGCCTGAAGGCCCGCCCTATGCGGTCCGAGCGATTTCCCACTATCGCGGCTGCTATCCTCGCCGGCGGGAAAGCCACACGGTACGGCGGCGCGGCGAAGGGCTTGCTACGACTCCCTGACGGAACGACCATCGTCGAACGGCTGCTTCAGGTTCTTGCGCGCGCAGACATTTCAGACATCGTCATCTGCGCGAACGACTCCGTGCCCTACGCTCACCTGGGCCTCAGGATCATCCCGGATGCTGTCGCCGACGCGGGTCCGCTCGGCGGCATCGCGGCCGCGCTGCGGCACTTCGCCGGCAACCCTCACCCCTCGTTCCCCTCTCCAAGCCTGGAGAGGGGATGTCCGAAGGACAGGGGCGAGACCGGCCGGTACGACGGTGTACTTGTCGTTCCTTGTGACATGCCGGCGATCAGTGAGCGCGAGATCGGTGCGCTGGTGGCGGCGTTCGCCGGGAGGGTAGCGCAGGCTTCAGCCTGCCAAGCCTGCGCTTCTGTTATGCAGGCTAAAGCCTGCGGTACCGCTCAAGCCTGCGCTACCGCGCCCCTCGTCGTCGCCGCCACGGGAGGGGGCGAGATGCAGCCGCTCTGCGCGGTGCTGCGGACAGATGTGCTCGACGCGGTGCTCGGCGCGCTCGCTTCGCCCGACAGAGGCGTCGGCCGGCTCTGGCGCAAGCTCGGCGCGGGAATCGTGATGTTCTCCGACCCGGCCCCGTTCGTCAACGTGAACACGCCAGCGGACCTCGCGGCGTGGATCGAAGCCAACCGCGTTTAGCTCACTTCCCCACCGAGGTAGGCCTTGGTCCTCGTGTCCCGCGGGTTCTGGAAGACCTCGGCCGCGGGGCCGTGCTCGACCAGCTCGCCCATGTAGAGGAAGATCACGTAATCCGCGAGTCGCTTTGCCTGGCGCAGGATGTGGGTGACGAGCACGATGGTGTAGGCCCCCTTGAGCTCTACCAGCCTCTTCTCCACCTGCTGCGCGGAGATCGGGTCGAGCGCCGAGGTCGGCTCATCGCCAAGCAGCACCTCCGGCTCCACCGCCAGCGCGCGGGCAAGGCAGAGCCTCTGCTGCTGGCCAACAGATAGCTTGGCTGCAGGCGACTTGAGCCGGTCCTTCACTTCGCTCCACAGGCTGGTTGCCCGGAGGCAGTGCTCCACAATCTGGTCGAGCCGGCGTCGGTCCTTGAGGCCGTGGATGCGCGGGCCATAGGCGACGTTGTCGTAGATCGACATCGGCAGCGGATACGGCCGCTGCGCGAGGTAGCCCGTCTTCTTCCGAAGCGTGATGATGTCCACCGACGGGTCGAGGATGTTGACCCCATCGATCAGCACCGAGCCATTCACCTGCGCGCCGTCGGTGAGGTCGATCAATCGATTGCAGCAGCGGAGCAAGGTCGTCTTGCCGCAGCCGGAGGGGCCGATGATGGCGGTGATCTGACCATCGGGTATGTCCACGCTGATGTCCTTCAGCGCGGGGTGCCCGTCATAGGAGACGTTCAGTTCTCGAATGCTGATATGCGACATGCAAGACCTCTGTGCGGCTACCGCAGCACATGGACCTCGGACCGCCTCGCCAGAAGCCGGAAGATGGCGCTGAGCAGGAGCACGATGGCGAGGAGAATGGCGCCGGAGGCGTAGGCGCGCTGCTGCACCTGCGGGAATGGGGTACCGATCTGGAAGAAGACCGCGAGCGGCAATGACGCCGCGGGCTCGGTCAGCGATGAGGGCAGGTAGTCCGTGTAGCCGGCGGTGAACAGCACCGCGGCCGCGTCGCCGATGCCTCGCCCGAAAGCAAGCAGGATCGCGGTGATCACCCCCGGGAGGGCGTACCGCCACACCACCTGCCGGCCGGTTTCCAGACGCGTCGCGCCGAGGGCATAGGAGGCTTCCTTGAGCTCCGCCGGCACCATCCTGACGACCTCGTGCATTGCCCTCGCCATGATCGGCAACTCCACCAGGCAGAGCGCGATGATCCCGCCGAGCAGGGAGGCGCGCAGGCCGAAGTAGAGCATGATGGCGAACCCGAACGCGCCGTAGACGATAGACGGTATGCCCCAGAGGACATCGAGCGACAGCCGGACCATGCCCGCCAGGCGCGAGCGGCCGCCGTACTCGTCCTGCAGGTAGAACACGATGGGCAGGCTGAGCAGGAGCGCGGCGACGGTCGCGCCGATGCCAAGGCAGAGCGACCCCGCGATGGCGTTGAGCACACCGCCTTCCTTGCCAAGATAGTAGCCACCCTTCGGAGTCTTCGTCACCATATCGAGCGTCAAGGCGGGCAGTCCTTTGATCAGCACGATGGCCAGAACAGCGAGGAGGCTGGCGGCGACGAGGAGCGTCGCGAGGACCATCAGCATCTTGAAGACAGCCTCCTCAATTCGCCGCGCCCGCATCTAGGCGATCCTCCTCTCCAGGCCGCGGAGCACGAGAGTCGCGAGAACGTTGAACACGAGCACCACCGCGAGCAGAACGAGCGCGGCGAACATGAGCGCCGAGTCGTAGAGCGGGATGCTCATCATCTCGCCGTAGTTGTTGGCGATGAGCGCCGGCAACGGGTAGGCCGGGTCGAAGAGCGACCGGGGGATAGCAGGCACGTTGCCGACGACCATCAGCACCGCCATCGTCTCGCCGAACGCGCGCGAGAACCCGAGCACCATCGCCGCGAACACACCCGGCAGGGCCGCCCTGAGCAGCACATGCTTGGTCGTCTGCCAGCGCGTCGCGCCGAGCGCGAGCGAGGCGGCCCGGGCATCGAGCGGGACCTTCCTCAGCACCTCCTCGGTGACCGAGATGACGATGGGGAAGATCATGATGGCGAGCACGATGCCGCCCGCGAGCACGCTGTAGCCGCTGCTGAACGACCCGGCACGATCGGCCAGCGCCGCGACCAACGGGACGATCGCAAGCACGCCCCAGAGGCCGAAGACCACCGGTGGAATGCCTGCCAGGAGGTCCAGCAATGGCTTGGCAATAGCCCTGACCCGCCGGTGAGAGTACTCCGAGATGTACACTGCGGTCAGGAGGCAGATGGGCACTGCGATGGCCATCGCCAGCCCGCTCACCCAGAGCGTCCCAACGATGAAGGGGTAGAGGCCGAACTCGCGCTTCATCGGGTGCCAGGAGGAGGAGAGGAGGAGGCGCGACACCGAACTGGTCGCGAGGATGGGCCGCGACTTCACGAGCAGCGCGATGGCGATCCCGAAGGCCAGCACGAGACAGAGGATCGCGGCGATCGCCGTGACCCCGGCCGCCAGCCGGTCTTTCGCCTCCCTGGACACTCGAGCCCCTGTCACCCGATCTTCTTGATCGCGGCGGTCAGCCGCGGCTTCGGAAGCTCGATGTAGCCCGCCCCGTCGACGTACTTCTGGCCGTCAGTCAGTATCCACATCAGGAAGTCGCGGGTCAGACCACTCGGCTTCCCCTTGGTGAGCAGGTTGAGGTCGCGGGCGGGCGGCGATGGGTAGACGCCGGTGGCGATGGCTTTCTTCACACCGTTACGGTTAGCGTAGAAGCTCTCCTTCGGGCTGAGCTTGCCGTCCCCGTTGATGTCGATGGGGACGACCATGAGGCCCTTCACCGGCTTGCCCGTGTTGGCATCGTAGGCGTAGTTGAGGTTGTTGTAGCCGATGCCGAGTCGGTCCCGGCGCACGGCCTCGGCGATGCCCGGGTCACCGTAGACGCCCGTACCCTTGAGATCCTCCTGAGCCTTCCCCAGATACTTCGCCCAGGTGTCGGCCGCGCCGCAGGCATCGGAGCGGGTGTAGACGCGGACCTGATCGCGGGAGCCTGCTCCACCCGCGACCTCGTTCCAGGTCATCTGCTTGCCCTCAATCCACAGCGCGACGAACGTCTCCCGCTTGACGCCGCGCTGCCTCAGCTCCTTCGCGGCTGGGCTGGCCGCGTTCGCAGTGACCACCACCGCGTCCCTGACGACGGGAATCCAGGACCCGCCTCGCTTCTCCTCCTCCGGATGGATATCTCGCGAGATCATGCCGATGTCCACGAGACCGCCCAATGCGTCGGTGGCGCCCTTGCCCGCGCCCCCTGCCGACACGTCGACGCGCACGCCGGGATTGAGTTTCTGGTACTCCTCGGCCCACTTCACCATCATGGGGTAGAGCGCCCACGCGCCGGATATGCGGATGATGCCCTTCTTCGAGCTGCGGGCCGCCGCGACGGCCTGGACCGAGAAGAGACACGCGGTCAGGCATACTGCGACAGCGACGAGGGCGAGGATCACGCCGGTCCGACTGAGACGGGTTCCCATAGCCAGCCTCCTGTGGAACACTCCTAGAAGAGCGTTGCGTGTACTCTACACTCCGGTAGGAGTGTTGTCAACGCACCTGCTGAGACACCACGAGCCCCAGGACGACAGAAGCCTAGTATATCCATCAAGAAACTAGACAATGGTACCCCGGAGCGGCGATCTTGTCAATACCTCTCAGGGAAGGGGTGTGACCCCAGGTTCCTGGTCGCGGGCACGGCCGCCTTGTAGGGGCACAGCATGCTGTGCCCTACTGGGCTGGACGACCGCAGAAACCCAGTCACACTCCAGGGAAGCCGTTCGCCGCCAGCCGCAGGCGGCAACCGCGGGCAGGAACTGGTCCGCGCTCTCGCCAACTTTCAGAGGTCAAGAGGAGCCTTCATGCCAGAAGTTATCTACCTGAACGGCGCGCTCGTCTCGCCCTCGGAAGCGGTCGTCCCTGTCGATGACCGCGGCTTCCTGTTCGGGGATGCTGTCTACGAGGTCATCCGGAGCTACCGCGGACGTCTGTGGTGCTTTGGGCGGCACATGCGGCGGCTCGCCCAAAGCCTGGCCGCCATCGACATGTCCTATGTGGATGTCGATGGGATCGGGGAAGCGATACTCGAGACCTACCGGGCGAGCGAGTTGCCCGACGCGCTGATCTACCTCCAGGTGACCCGGGGCGTGGCGCCGCGGGCTCACCACTACTCACGGGGCATGAAGCCGACGGTGCTGATCACCGTCCGCGACATGACGCCAGGTGCAGCGAGCGTCGACCCGAATGGCATGACGGCGATCACCGCTCCGGACCTGCGCTGGCGGAGATGTGACATCAAGACCACGAATCTGCTCGCCAACATCCTCGCCAAGACCCGCGCACACGACGAGGGGGCGTACGAGGCGATCCTCGTGCACCCGGACGGCTATGTCACCGAAGGGTCCTCGACGAGTGTGTTCTGGGCTCGCGGCGGCACGCTAGCCACCATCCCGCTGGGTCCTGAGATCCTGCCCAGCATCAGCCGCGGCATCGTGATCGAGATCGCGCAGGATGAGGGTCTGCCGCTGGTGGAGGAGCACATCCCCCTGGAGCAGTTCCGAAGGGCGGACGAGATCTTCCTCGCCAGCACCACGCCGGAGGTCTGCCCGATCATCACGCTCGACGGCGCGCCGGTGGCGAACGGCAACGCCGGCCCGATCACGCGGCGATTGCAGAATGCGTTCAGAGCGCGGGTGGAGGCGGGGGACGACGCGGTTCGCAACTGAAACGGGCGGGCAGGAGCCTGCTTGCCGGCCGGGGAATCGCGGGGAGGCGGGCTGCTGTCCACAGGCCCTGAGCGAGGGGATTCCACGTGCAGAACGAACAGAGCAGTGCTGCTTCGGATGCCCTTGGATCGCTGCCAGCGACCGGGGTGGCGGCCGGCGGAGCCGGCCTAGCCACTTCAGCCGCGAAGCTCGTCGGCGATCTCATCTCGATCTCTCCCGCGCCGACGGTCGTCTCCCTCACTGACCTCCAACGGGTAAGAGAGGAGATATCGATCGGGGCCGATGTGAGCGCCGACCTGGCGGCTCTGCTGACTCACTACTGCCTCGACGACCCCGACACGCGCGGGGCCTTCGATGTGATCGTCTCCGGTTTGAGCCGGCAGGAAGCGCTTGGTGATGCCTTCCACATCCAGGGAGTCTACGGCGCGGGCAAATCCCATCTGCTCGCCGCGGCAAGCCTCCTCTGTGGCCATCCTGAGGCTGCGTGGCCCGCGTTTCTCCACACCCATTCGCAGTACGCGGAGCTCGCGGAGCGTTTCCGCAGGCCCCGCCTGGTCGCGGCAATCGCGTTGGACGAGTACCCGGTGCGCACCCATCCCCTCGAGCACATCGTCCTGTCGAGGATCGAGCAGGAGCTCGCAAAGCGGCACAGGATGAGGGTGGCGCTGACCGAGGAGTCCCACCTGCTGGAGTTGGTGGAGCGGTACGTCGTGCCACAAGCGGGGCGCGGCCTCGATGACGCAGCCGCCTCGGCCTCCGGCCTTGCCTGGGGCCAGCTTCGCGACCGCGATCCCGGACAGGCGGCAACCGTCGCGCTCGAGTTCATCGCCGCATCGGACTTCCCCCTTGACTGGCGCCGGTCGCGGGTCGAGGCGTGGGATAAGCTTCGGCGGGCGCTGCAGACAGCCGAGCTCGATGGGGTGGTCGTCATCCTCGACGAACTCGGCCTTTTCCTTGCCGGCAAGGACAGGCGCGGGCTGAATGCCGATGCGTCGTTCCTCCAGTGGCTTGCCCAGAGGAGCGCGACGAGCCGCTGCTGGCTGGTCTGCGCGACCCAGCGCGGGTTCGAGGAGGTGGGCGATATCGACCGGCGTACGCTCCGTCAGTTGAGGGATCGCTTCCGGACCGGGTTCACGCTCGACCTATCCGGCATCGAGTGGATCGTTCAGCACAAAGTCGCTCCTCGGCGAGATGCCGCCGCGTTCACTGCCGCGGTGGAGTCGCTGTGCTCTACCTATAGTGAGCGGGCGGGCGAGGAGCTGGTGTCGCCCACTGAGCTTGCTGCCACCTATCCTCTGAATCCGCTCTGTCTCAAGGCGCTGCGCCGAGCGGCGGAAACGTGTCTCTCCCGCACTCGCAGCGTCGTCAAGCTCCTTCAGCAGGCAGCGCGCGACGAAGCCTGGCTGCAGCTTCCCGCCGCCCGCCTGATCACCCCGGACCTGGTCTTCGACGTGTTCCGCGACGAGTTGGGAATGAGCGTCATCGGGCGCAAGCAGCTGGAAGCGCTCGAAGCTGTGACCGCCAACGCGAGCCGCATCGCGCGCGGCTCCGAGCACCACCTCATCCGCATCATGAAAGCGCTCTGCATCCTTGGTGTTGGTGAGCTGCGGTGGAACGAGCAGATGCTGCGCGCGAGCATGGTCGGGTCCGAGGACCCACGTCTGTGGGAGAACGCGGCGACGCTCCGCTCGGCCTTGCAGGCACTCTATCTCCGCGGCGGCTACGTCGAACGAGTGAGGAGGGAGGATGGTGACGAGCACTTTGTCGACGTCTCATCGGGAGCGGCGGAGCAGATCAGGCAGCGCCTGGGCGAGCTGACTGCCGAGCTGCTCCCCGAGGATTCCCGCGTGCTGAGGTCAGCGCTGGAGGCATGCCGCGCCGCGGCCTTCCCCATCGCCGCGCTGGCCGAGCCGCGCAGCCTGGCTATCAGGTGGCAGAACGCTCGGCGGCTCGTGCATGCCGTCTGCGCGGACTTGCGCGAGATCAACACCGCCGAGCTCGCGAACCAGGTGGCGGCGCTGGCCGCGCCGCTGTCACGGGAGGACGGCTGTCTCCTCCTGGCATCGCCGCTGGGGGAACCGGCTGACCAAGAGAGCGCTTGGCATGGATTGCGCGAGGCGACCCAGGGCCGCTTCTCGGCCGCAGTTGTCGCGTGGATCCCGGCGGCATTGAGCGAGACCGCCCGCGAGCATCTCGTCGAGCACTCGGCTCTCAGCATGATGGTCGCCGACAGGACGCTCTTCCGCAGGGCCGGCGACGAGGTCAGGCAGAAGGTGCGCGAGCGATGGGCAGCGTCCGAGGCAGAGGTGCGGATGGTGCTCCAGCGCGCCTACTACGAAGGCCGGGTGATCGGCGCCGACGGCCGCGAGCTGATCGACCGGGCTCGCCTCTGGGCGCTCTTCGGCGACTGGGAGGCGACGCTCAGCGAGGTGTTCGGGGGACTATTCGCAGCGTTGTTCCCGCAGTGTGCATCGGTCGCCCCTGCTCAGCCGCTGTCCGGGCGTCTTCACACCAACCAGATCATCGACCAGTTCATCCGCCCCGCCGAGGTGTTGCTCCCTCCGGCCTCGACACTCGAGGCCCACGTGAGCGCGTTCGCAGCGCCGCTCGGCCTGGTGCGCGCGGAAGGCCGTCGAGTGCGCTTGGTGCTCGACAACGCTGAGCTGGTTCAGTCGGCGCTCGCGGCTACGCCGGAGCCGATCGGTGGCGCCGAACTCTCCCCGGATGAGGCGATCGCTGTCAGCGACCTCATCGGCTGGCTGGGGAAGAGCGAGTGGGGCCTCACGCGCGAGCAGGGCGAGCTGCTGCTCGCGGCGCTGCTGCGGACCGGCCATCTCGTCGGGCTCGATGCGTTCCTGCAGCCAGTGCGACTCGACCAGGTCGCCGCGCCCCTTGGCGATAACCTGCCGTTCGTCATGCGCGGGGCAGCGCTGACCGGGGCAGTCGCAGAGATGGTCAGGGCGTTGTGGCAGGCGGCCTCCGGCCGCGCGGACGCCGACTGGAACCTCCCCGCGCAGGAGAGCGTCTGGGGGTTTTTCATCGGTTGGGCGCGGGGCCTCGCCGAAGGCTCAGTCCAGAGCAGCGAAGCCATCACCCGCGCGGCGATTGAGCTTGGCCACCCGGTGGAGAACTGGGACTGGGCGCGAGAGGCCCTCGGGGGCGCTGAGGCGCTGGCGCGCGCGGTCGACCCGTCGCTTTCGTCTCGCCAGGGCCTGGCGTCGGTCGCGGTGGCGGCCGAGCGCTTGCCAGGAGGCATTCAGCAGACATGCAAGCTGCTGGCCGATTGGCAGTCATGCAACCGCTTCCTGAGCAACAGGTTGCCCGCAGTCGTCTCTCTGCGCCAGCTCATCGCGGGAATCGAGTTGGGCTCTGAGGATGGCCTGCTGGCGCGCGAGCAGCGCGCCGTCCTGGCGGACCTCGACTCCTCCGAGCGCGTCGCCCGGGCGACAGACCAGGTGACGGAGGCGGCGCGAAGATGGCTGGACAGCTACCGGCGGCACTATCTCGCGTGGCATGCCCGCGCGCACGCCGCGGCGCGGTTCGAAGCGCTCGTCGCGCTCCGGCGTTCGCCGCTGCTGGCCGTCGCCACGCGGCTCGGGCAGGCGGGCCTGGGCGCTGAAGAAGCGGCGGGCATCGAATCGGCGATCGTCACGGCGCTGGGCAGACGATGTCTCGTGGGCGATCCCCTGCCCGACGGTCACACGGTCTGCCCGCTCTGCGAGCTCGGCTTCAAGCAGGAGCTAGACCTCCCCGACCACGGCGAGCGTGAGTCGCGCGCGGGGCAGGTGCTCGAGGCGCAGCTCGTGGGGCTCGCTTCTCACAGCGCCATGCTTCGGCGCCGCATGGCGGGCCTGACTGACGGGCGCGTAAAGGAGGCGGTTGCCGCGCTGCTGGACGTCGGCGCAGACGCCACCCCGGCCGACCTCCTTTTTCTCCTCACCGATGAGATCGCGGGCTGGCTCCGGCAGCAGCTCGGCCAGCCCCATGCTCGGAAGCGGGAGCTCGCGACCCTGGCACAGGCGCTCCAGGGGAAGGAGCTGACTGCGCGAGAGATCGTCAGGATCGTACAGGAGTGGTTGGGGACGGAGGGTGATGAGGTGATCGAGATCGGGTGAACAGGCCGTAGGGGTGCGCGCCCGCCCTACGGGGGCTGAAAAAAGTGGTGGTGTGGAGTTGACAATTGGGTATGCTGGGTGTACACTGGCCGTTCGTGCCGACACTGTTTGGGGAGTGCCGACAACCTCCGGGGACAGGTGATCAGAACCGTCTCGCCGTTCACGTACCCTCTCGCTGAATCAAGCTAAGAGCCGGTCAGTTGGAACCGTGTCGCCGCGCGCGGGGTCCAATGGCCGGCTGAGGGCGCGTGTGGGTCTGGGTGAGTCGTGCCGGGCGTGGTGGGCCTTCCACCGCTGGTAAGGAGACATACATGGAAGTCATTCGGGTCAAGGGGCGGATGCCTCGTCACAGCCGAGTCGAGGCCGACATACCGAACCTGATCGAGATCCAGCTCAATTCCTACGATTGGTTCACCCGGGAGGGGCTGCGCGAGCTGTTCGTGAGCTTCTCACCGATCGAGGATTTCACGGGGAACCTGGCGCTGTCGTTCTGCGATCCGCAGGACGGGGAGCCCAGGTACTACCTGGGCGAGCCGAAGTACGACATCTACGAGTGCCGCGACCGCGATGCCACCTTCGAGGCGCCGCTGAAGTCGCGGGTGTGGTTGCACCATCGGCGGACCGGCGAGATCAAGGAGTCCGAGGTCTACCTGGGCGAGCTGCCGATCATGACCGAGAACGGCACCTTCGTGATCAACGGGGCGGAGCGGTGTGTGGTGAGCCAGCTGGCGCGGTCGCCGGGGGTGTACTTCAGGGACACGATCGACTTCAGCGGGCGGATCCTCCACAGCGCGCAGGTGATCCCGAGCGAGGGGGCGTGGCTGGACATCGACTCGGACGCAAATGCCCTGGTGTCGGTGAAGATCGGGCAGGCGCATAAGTTCCCGGTGACGACGCTGCTGCGGGCGCTGAACTCGATCAACATGGCGCCGGGGAGCGAGAGGATCAAGTGCTCCAGCGACGGGGACCTGATGCGGCTGTTCGGGGAGCCGGTCGAGCCGAAGCGGCTGACCAGTGACGCGCTGGTGGCGCGCCGGGCGTGGACGCGAATCGTCGACTCGGACACAGGTGAAGTGCTGGCCCTGCCTGGACAGCGGATCAGCCGGGAGGCGGCCGAGCGGATCGTGCACCTGAAGCCGGAGGGGCTGGAAATCGCGGCGCTCCATCCGCTGATCGACGAGACGATGGACAAGGACCCGACCCACTCCGAGGACGAGGCGTTGATTGACATCTACCGGCGGGAGCGGCCGGGCGATCCCGTGACACCGGAGATCGCGCGCAATCGGCTCTCGGGGCTGTTCGCGGACAGCCGCCGGTACGACCTGGCGCGAGTGGGGCGGTACAAGCTGAACAAGAAGCTCGGCCTCAGCCTGCCGCAGAGCGTCCGGACGCTGACGAAGGAAGACCTGATCGCGATTCTGCGCTATCTGATCGCGCTCGGGGATGGGGAGTCGAAGGTGACGGTGGACGAGATCGACCACCTGATGAACAAGCGGGTGCGGTGTGTGGGCGAGCTGCTGCAGAACCAGTTCCGGATCGGGTTCCTGCGGATGGAGCGGATCTCGCGGGAGCGGATGACGAGCCTGGACCCGGAGCAGGTGACGCCGCAGTCGGTGATCAGCACGAAGCCCATCTCGGCGGCGATCAAGAGCTTTTTCGGGTCGAGCCAGTTGAGCCAGTTCCTGAGCGAGGAGAACCCGCTGGCGGAGCTGACGCACAAGCGGCGGCTGAGCGCGCTGGGGCCGGGCGGCCTGAGCCGGCAGAGCGCGAAGCTGGAAGTGCGCGATGTGCACCACTCGCACTATGGCCGCATCTGCCCGATCGAGACGCCGGAAGGCCCGAACATCGGGCTGATCGGATCGCTGGCGATCTATGCCCGGCTGGATGAGTATGGGTTCATCGAAACCCCGTACCGCCGGGTGAAGAACGGAGTGGTCACGACCGAGATCGCCTACCTGACCGCGGACGAAGAGGACAACTACCATATCGCGCCGGCGAGCGTGCCGGTCGACGACGGTGGGCGGATGCAGGCCGAGACCGTGAGCGTGCGATACCGGGAGTCGTATCCGGCGGTGCCGCCGACGGAAATCGACTTCGTGGACCTGTCGCCGAAGCAGATCGTGTCGGTGGCGACGGCGTTGATTCCGTTCCTGGAGAACGATGACGCGAACCGCGCTTTGATGGGATCGAACATGCAGCGGCAGGCCGTGCCGCTCGTTCGTTCGCAGGCGCCGCTTGTGCGAACCGGCGTGGAGGGGCGAGCGGCACAGGACTCGGGCGCGGTCATCCTGGCGCGGGCCGACGGGATGGTGACGTCGGTGGGCGCCGGCCGCATCGAGGTGACTCGGGCGGACGGAACGGTGGACGCCTACCGGCTGCAGAAGTTCGTGCGGTCGAACCAGGGGACGTGCATCAACCAGAAGCCGATCGTCCGCAGGGGCGATTTCGTGACCGCGCGGCAGGTGATCGCGGACGGTCCGTGCACGGATGCGGGCGAGCTAGCTCTCGGCAAGAACACGATCGTGGCCTACATGCCGTGGGAGGGCTACAACTACGAAGACGCGATCGTGCTGAGCGAGCGGCTGGTGCGCGATGATGTTTTAACCTCGATCCACGTGGAGAAGTACGAGATCGAGGCGCGGGAGACGAAGGTCGGCCCGGAAGAGATCACGCGCGACATCCCGAACGTCGGCGATGAGGCGCTGAAGGACCTCGACGAGGATGGCGTGATCAGGATCGGGGCGCAGGTGCGGGCCGAGGATATCCTGGTGGGCAAGGTGGCGCCGAAGGGCCAAGAGGAGCTGACCTCGGAGGAGAAGCTGGTGCGGGCGATCTTCGGCGAGAAGGCGGCCGAGATGCGCGACACGTCGCTGCGCGTCCCGCACGGCGAGAAGGGGAAGGTCGTCGACATCAAGCGGTTCTCGCGGATGAAGTACCGGTGCCAGAAGTGCGACACCGAGTACCAGGTGGGCAAGAACCAGCACCGGCACTATTGCGACCGGTGCGGGGGAGAGCTGAAGCGGGAGCCGGGCGACGAGCTGCTGCCGGGGGTGAACCAGTTGGTGCGCGTCTACATCGCGCAGCGGCGTAAGATCATGGAGGGCGATAAGCTCGCCGGGCGCCATGGGAACAAGGGCGTGGTCGCCAAGATCATGCCGGAGGAGGACATGCCGTGCCTGCCTGACGGGACGCCGGTGGACGTGATCCTGAACCCGCTGGGCGTGCCGTCGCGCATGAACATCGGCCAGATCCTGGAGGCGCACCTCGGGCTGGCGGCGGCGGAACTGGGGGTGGCGTTCGAGAACCCGATCTTCGAGGGGGCCACCGACAAGGAGATCATGGAGTACTTCGCGGGGACAGCCCAGCGATTCCGGAGGCGAGCACTGCGCCAGTATGTGCTGGAGCAGATGCGACTGGCGGATGGTTGGTTCGACGGCAAGAAGGGCTACACGGAGATACTGGCGGACTTGGCTCAGTTCCTGTCCAAGGGCGACCCGGCGGAGCTCGAACGCGCGGCCGAGTGGGTGGCGGCCGACCCGACGGAATGGGCTGAGATCAGGGGCGCGGAGGCGCGCGCGACCTACGTCGTTCAGCTGATCGAGAGGCGGGTCAACGAGATGACGGGCTTCAACCCGGAGACAGGCAAGTTCTGGCTTCACGACGGCCGGAGCGGGGAGCGGTTCAACCAGCCGATCACGGTCGGCAACATCTACACGATGAAGCTGATCCACCTGGTCGAGGACAAGATTCATGCGCGCTCGACGGGACCGTACTCGCTGGTGACGCAGCAGCCGCTGGGGGGCAAGGCGCAGTTCGGTGGTCAGCGGTTCGGCGAGATGGAGGTGTGGGCGCTGGAGGCGTACGGCGCGGCGCACACGCTGCAGGAGATCCTGACGATCAAGTCCGACGATGTGCTCGGGCGGGTGAAGACGTACGAGTCGATCGTGAAGGGCGAGCCGATCACGGAGCCGGGGATACCGGAGTCGTTCAAGATCCTCATCAAGGAGCTTCAGAGCCTGGGGCTTCAGCTCACGGTGGAGTCGGAGGAGGCCGAGCCGGTGAGCCTGGAGGGTCACGAGGGGGAGGAAGTGCGGGCGTAGGCAACGGCATTTCACCGCAGAGGCGCAGAGGACGCAGAGAAGACTCCGCCGCCTACGGCGGAAGGGCGAACGGGGATGAGATGATGTTCTGGGGCAGGAGCGATCCGCCTCCGCCAAGGCTGCAGCGGACAAGGGTCCTGCCGAACGGAGTGATCAGATGGTAGCTACGACACGGTTTAACCAACTCAGGCTTGGTCTGGCATCTTCGGAGGAGATTCGAAGGTGGTCGAAGGGCGAGGTGAAGAAGCCCGAGACCATCAACTACCGGACCTTCAAGCCGGAGCCGGACGGCCTGTTCTGCGAGCGCATCTTCGGCCCCACGCGGGACTGGGAGTGCCATTGTGGGAAGTACCGGAAGATCAAGTTCCGGGGCATCACCTGTGACCGGTGCGGGGTGGAGGTGACGCGAGCCAAGGTGCGCCGGGAGCGGATGGGGCACATCGAGCTGTCGGCGCCGGTCTCGCACATCTGGTATCTCAAGGGCGTGCCCAGCCCGATGAGCCTGCTGCTGAACATCTCGCCGCGGCCGCTGGAGAAGGTGATGTACTTCGCCTCCTACATCGTGACCAACGTCGACTACGAGATGCTGACGAAGAGCGCGGGCCTGATCCAGGGTGTGGTCGAGAAGCGGAAGCAGGTGAGCGCCAAGCGTCTGGCCGAGCGGATCGACGAGATCAAGGCCGAGCGAGACGACCGGCTGGCGAAGCTCAAGTCGGGGCAGCTGGATGAAGAGGTCGAGCCCGGGGATATCGCCGATGCGGCGGAAGGCCAGGTGAAGGAGGAGGAGCGTTCGGCCGATACGACACAGGCCGAGCTGGAGCTGGGGATGAAGCTGCTGCTAGGGCCGAAGGGCGATGCCGATCCGGGGCTGACGAAGAAGCAGCTCATCACCGAGCCGGAGTACCGGGCGATCGTGCGGGTGGTGGAGGCGACTGCGGCGGAGCACGGTCGGGAGTACGAGCAGTTGTTCACGGCCGACCTTGGCGCGTCGGCGGTGCGCGAGCTGCTGAAGGAGATCGATCTGGAGGAGCTCTGCCGGGAACTGAGGCAGGAGATCAAGGAGACCACCGGGCCGAAGCGGGCGCGCGCGATCAAGCGGCTGGAGGTGGCGGAGGCGTTCCGCAAGAGCAAGAACCGGCCCGAGTGGATGATCATGGATGTGATCCCGGTGATCCCGCCGGAGCTGCGGCCGATGGTGCAGTTGGACGGCGGGCGGTTCGCCACGAGCGACCTGAACGACCTCTATCGCCGGATCATCAACCGGAACAACCGGCTGAAGAAGATCAAGGCGCTGCACGCGCCGGAGTCGATCATCAACCACGAGAAGCGGTTGCTGCAAGAGGCGGTGGACGCGCTGATCGACAACGGCCGGCGGAGCCGGCCGGTGACCGGGTCGAACAACCGGCCGCTGAAGTCGCTGTCGGACATGCTGAAGGGCAAGGAGGGACGGTTCCGCAAGAACCTGCTCGGCAAGCGGGTCGACTACTCGGGGCGGTCGGTGATCGTGGTCAACCCGCACCTGAAGCTGCATCAGTGCGGGCTGCCGAAGGAGATGGCGCTGGAACTCTTCAAGCCCTTCGTGATGAAGCGGCTGGTGGAGCGCGGGTTCACGACCAATGTGAAGACGGCGAAGAAGATGGTCGACCGGATGCGGCCCGAGGTGTGGGACGCGCTGGAGGAGGTGATCCAGAATCACCCGATCCTGCTCAACCGGGCGCCGACGCTGCACCGGCTGGGGATCCAGGCGTTCCAGCCGACGCTGGTGGACGGGAAGGCGATCCAGATCCACCCGTTGGTGTGCTTGCCCTTTAACGCGGACTTCGACGGCGATCAGATGGCGGTGCACGTGCCGCTGTCGACGGCGGCGCAGGCCGAGGCGCGCATCCTGATGATGTCGACGGAGAACCTGTTCTCGCCGGCCGACGGCCGGCCGATGGTGACGCCGACCCGCGACATCATCCTGGGGTGCTACTACCTGACGCAGAAGCGCGAGGCGACGCCCGGGAGCGAGAAGTACTTCGCCAACCCGACCGAGGCGCGGCTGGCCTATGACATGGGGAAGCTGGACCTGCATGCGGACATCCGGGTGCGGGTGGACGGCGCGCTGCTGGATACGACAGTGGGGCGGCTGGTCTTCAACGAGCCGCTGCCGCCGAAGCTGCGCTACGTGAGCCGGGTGGTGGACGAGAAGGAGCTGAGCCGACTGGTGCGCCAGTGCTACCGGCATTACGGGACGGCGCGCACAGTCAAGCTCGTGGACGACCTGAAGGAGCTCGGGTTCAAGTTCGCCACGATCGCCGGCATCACGATCTCGATGACGGACATGGACGTGCCGCGGGCCCGCCGCGAGGACATCATCGCGCGGACCGAGGCGGCTGTGAACCGGGTGAACGACGACTACGCACGCGGTTTGATCAGCGCGGGCGAGCGGTCGGACAACGTGTGCCGGCTGTGGAATCAGGCGTCGGACTCGGTGTCGCGGGCGATCCTAACCAACATCGATCCGTTCAACCCGATCTACATGATGGCGAACTCGGGTGCCCGAGGGACGCCGCGACAGATCACGCAGATCGCCGGCATGAGAGGCCTGATGTCCGACCCGTTCGGGCGGTTCATCGAGGACCTGCCGATCAAGTCGAACTTCCACGAGGGCCTGAGCGTGCTGGAATACTTCGTATCGACCCACGGCGCGCGCAAGGGCCTGGCGGATACGGCGCTGCGCACGGCAGACGCCGGCTACCTGACCAGGCGGCTGGTCGATGTCGCGCAGGACGTGATCGTGCGGCAGTTGGACTGCGGGACGGCCAACGGCATCTGGGTGGCGGCCATCCGCGACGGCGCGGAGGAGATCGAGCCGCTGGAGCGGCGCATCGATGGGCGGGTGGTGCCGCAGGACGTGGTGGACCCGCGCACCGATCGGATCATCCTGAAGGCCGGGCTGGAGATCGGCGAGAACACCGACCAGCCGTGCGTGAAGTGCGGCGGAGACCTGGAGAATCACTATCAGTGCCAGTCCTGCGGCGAGCTGATGACGGAGGCGCAGGTGACGGAGGACTACCTGCTCAGGCTCAGGCCGCAGGAGGAGGTCGAGCCGGAGCAAGCTCGTGCCGAACGGGATGACCTGCTGGAGCGGGCGCAGGCGCTGCTGCGCGGCGAAGAGGTGGAACAGGACGAGGAGGAGGTCGGGCAGGAGCAAGCTCCTGCCGAACAGGATGAAGCCGAGGGCGAAGAGCTCGGGGATGAGTTGAACACGAACCACAGCCAGGTGCCGGCGACGCTGCTGCTGGAGGAAGGCTCGTGCGCGAAGTGCGGCGGCGATCTCAGCCTGCTGAAGGTCTGCGCCGGCTGCGGCGAGCAGTTCCCCGCGCATGAAGTGGTGCCTTCCCTGGCGGCAATCCGCCGGGTGGCGGAGGAGATCGACACGTTCCACCGCCGGGTGCGAGAGATGAAGGAAGGCGAGCCGGCGGCGGGCGACATGGCCGACCCGTTCACGGGAGAGGTCGTCGTCCAGCAGGGCCATATCGTGCGGGGCACGCATGCGGCTCGGCTGCGGAAGCTGTGGCAGGAGCTGGCGGACAAGGGCGGACTGGGCCGCGGCGAGGTGCTGGTGCGGTCATCGCTGACGTGCGAGCTGACGCAGGGCATCTGCGCGGCCTGCTATGGGCGCGACTTTGCGACTAACCGCATGGTTGAGGTCGGCGAGGCCGTCGGCATCATCGCGGCGCAATCGATCGGCGAGCCCGGCACGCAGCTCACGATGCGCACGTTCCACACCGGCGGCGTGGCCGGGCAGTACCTGACCGGCGTCGCCCAGGTGAAAGAGAAGAAGAAGGACACCCTCAAACAGCTCTGGGGCGACGTGCGGGCGGGCATCGTGCGGCTGAGCCCGAGAGAGGATGAAGAGGACGAGCCCGTCGTTACGCCGCGGCGGCGCACGACTCGGAGCAGGGCCAAGACCGCGACGGGCGAGGAGAGGCAGGGCGTCAGCCTCGACCCGGACCAGAAGCGCGTCATCCAGCAGCTCGTGCGGGTGATGGAGGAACAGGTCAAAGGCTTGCTGCGGGTGGTCGAGCTGTTCGAGGCCCGGCGGCCCAAGGGCCAGGCGATCGTCTCTGAGGCCGACGGCGTGGTTGCGAGGATCGAGACGCCGGGTGTCAAGTGGGTCATCATCCACTCGGAGCAGCCGGTCGACCCGGACCATCCGGAGCGGCTCTACGGTGAGGTCGTGCCGGAGGATGTGACCAAGCGCGACGGCACGGTGCTGGTGAAGGCCGGGCAGGAGTTGACGCCGGCGTTGCTGGCCGCGCTGATTCAGGCGAAGGTGCACACGGTGGCGATCGAGCGCCGTCACCTGGTGCCCTATCGAGGGCTGCTGCCGGTGAAGGAAGGCGACCAGGTGCGGGCCGGCGACGCGCTGACCGAGGGTCCGCTGGATCCGCAAAAGGTGCTCCAGATGCAGGGCGTTCGGGCGGTCCAAGAGTACCTGGTGCGGGAGATCCAGGCGGTCTACCGGTCGCACGGGGTCGACATCAACGACAAGCACATCGAAACCATCGTCCGTCAGATGCTGCGCAAGCGGCGGGTGGTGGATCACGGCGATACCGAGATGCTGCCCGGGAAGATGTACGACCGGTTCTCTTTCGATCAGGTCAACCGCGAGATACGCGAGCGCGGCGGCCAGGAGGCGACCGGCGAGTGGGCCCTGCTCGGGATCACGGAGGCATCGCTGGCGACCGAGAGCTGGCTGTCGGCAGCATCGTTCCAGAAGACGACGCGGGTGCTGACCGAAGCGGCGATCCAGGGCAAGGTCGACAACCTCGTGGGCCTGAAGGAGAACGTGATCATCGGGCGGCTGATTCCGGCCGGCACCGGCATGCTCTCCTACCGGAACCTGCGGGTGCAGGGACCTCCGGGAGAGTCGCTCTACCTTCCTGCGGATCGGGAGGCCGAGCTGCTGCGGTCGGCGTTCGGCGACTCGGACTTCTCCGCGCCGGAGGAGGATCTCATTCGGGATCTGTCCGACGTCCGATTGCCCTCACCTGATGAGGAGGATGCGGAGCCGACGGAGGACGAGGACGCGGCGATATAGAGAGTCGAGCAGTCGAGAGTCGATAAGTAGAGAGCGGCGGAGAGATCCGCCGCTCTCCTGTTTCGGAGAACGGCCGGAGTGGCCTATCGATGCCGGCGCGGACGGCGAAGGGCGTCGGCGGCCTGGGCGAGGTGGGTGAGGGCAAGGGAGGCGGTTTCGCCGGTGACGGGGTGTGGGCTGTACCGCGCGAGAAGGAAGAGGTCGGTGAGGGCGCGGACGGGGGGTAGGACGGCCTCCGGGAGGCGGTGGGAACGGCGGGCAGCAGCAAGCTTCTCCCGAACGGAGATGGCCGCCAAGTACTCAGACGGAGTCTGGTCCGGGCGGCGGGGGCGGCCGCGGCGGGCGAGGGCGCGGGTGAGTCGGACATAGGCGCGAACGACGATGGCGCGAGGATCGTTGCGGTCGAGCGCGAGCTGAGCGAGGCTGGCCCGCCGGCGGACGAGGAGAACGATAGCAGCGAGAAGGGCGGCGACGATGATGGCGCCGAGGCCGAGGTCGACCATCGGATAGCTGCGCAGGAATACCTGCGCCGCCGCGATCGCCTGCGCGAGCGGTGATAGCGTAACGGGGCCTCCGCCGGGGGTCGCGTCGACGCTCACCCAACCGAGTGGCGGTTCATAGATCTCCGCCCAGGCGTGCCTGTCCGACTCGCGCAGCACATAGCGATGCGTCTCGGCATCATATTCGCCGCCGGCGAAGCCGGTGACGAATCTGGCGGGGATGCCGGCCGCCCTGGCCATGACCACAAAGGCGGTGGCGAAGAGGTCGCAGTAGCCGCGCTTGGAGGTGAAGAGGAAAAAGTCAGCGGCGTCCTCGCCGTGCGGGACGGCTGGGGCGTTGAGGGTGTAGATGCAGTCGCGCTGCAGATAGGAGACCAAGGCCTGCACCTTTGCGTCGATGGAGGTCGCATTGGTGGTGAGCCTGCGGGCGAGGTCGGCGACGCGGCGAGAGCTGAGGGGAATGCGAAGGGAGGCGTCGGCGGCGGCCTCGAGAGTCGAGAGGCGAGGAGGCGATCCCCCTTCGCCGAGGCTACGGGGGAGATGGGAGTCGGTGAGTCGAAGACCGCCCGAACTACTCTCGACTCTCGAATCTCTGCTTCCGGCCGTGTAGGCCAGCGTATCGGAGGTGACGTCATACCGCGTGCCCGCCGGGAGAGTGGCGCCCGGCGCGGAGACGCAGCCGAACTTATCGAGGAAGAGCCCCCGGGGGATGAGCACGGCGAGGAGGCGAGGGACGACGGCTTGCTCGACCTGGCCGGCGCCGTAGATAATGAGGGGCATATCTTGCTCAACGCGAAGCTCGTGAGTGGCGAGCGCGCGCGGCGAGGCCGGCGGGAGGAATCGCTGGACATCGACCTCGCCGCGGATGATGCGCACTGGGGTGGGCTCCTCATCCGAAGAACGCCAGGCGCTGCCGGTATAGCTGTCGAAGACCTCGCCCCGCCAGAGGGGAGCGGGGTCGCCGGTGAAGCTCAGCACCGGCGTTGCGGCGGGGGCGATGGGGCCCTGGCCGACGGCGTAGGTGCGGGCGGCCTCGACGGATCGGCGGCCCTCGGCGAGGCCAAAGCGCCCGCCGCCAAGCGACATCATTGCGAGGGGCCAGTAATACTGGGTGCCATAGGTGAGCACGGGAATGTAGATAAGGGTCCCGAGCCCAAGGATGACCGCGATGAGGGTGCCCAGGAGTGACCAGTGACGGCGCCGCCACGACGACATATCCGGGACGGCACCAAGGGTGCGCCACCGCGCCGGTATGCCTGAGAGCATCATCGCTTGGCCGAGGGCGGCGAGCGCGGCCGGGAGGAAGACGAGGAAGCAGCCGAAGGCGACCCCCTCAATGCCTCGGCCTCCCGCAAGGCCGAAGAGCGTGACTCCGGGGACGAGCGCGAAGGGGAGCATCTCTCGCCTGATGAGCAGGAAGGAGAGCGCTAGGAGGAGGACGGCCATGCGGAGCGCGAGGCTGAGGCCGATGTCGCCCTTGGCCTGGTAGATCATACCGACTTCCTGCTCCATCTCCCAGGAGATCAGGGCCTGAAGGGCGCTGGCAGCGAGAACCCCGCCGAGGATGCCGATGAGGGCGCGACGGTTCGGCGACCAGTCGCGAGTCCGCCAGCTCGTCCAGACACCGGCGATGGCGAGCGCGGCGCCGACGCCGCCGACGCGGGCGCTGCCACTGCCCCAGCCCGCTGCAAGGAGCGCGGCGCCGAGCGCGGCGCCGGTAGCGAGGTAGAGCAGCGCCTCGTCGATATCGGTTCGGTCTCTAGTTGCGGCAACCGACGACATCGGTGACTGCCTCTATGAGGATTCGTGTCGTTGCCACTCCACGAATCCTAACTGTAAATGAGGACATCGGTCAGTGCCTGTCTCAGATCGCCGCCGCGCCGAAAGGTGACGACTCTCACGCCGATAGCCCTGAGAGCGTCCGTTGCGTCGCGCGGGTCGGGGGCCTTGGGGTAGAAGCTCGGCGCGTCTAGCAGCAGCACCGAGACGGAGGCGCGCCGTCTCACGAGTGCAGCGACAGCGCCTGGGAGCGCGCCATCGGGCCGGGCGGTGATGATGACGACGTTCTCGTCGAGGGTGAGGTACTGCGCGGCCCACGACACGAGGGCGGAGGGAGGTGTTGGGCTATCCGCCTTCACGCGAGCGAGGAGCTCGAGGATGTCGTGCTCCCGCTGGGCCTGATCGACGGTGACCCACTGCGGGCCGCCCGAGAAGGGAACGGCGAGGTGAGCAATGCCTTCGCCGCAGAGGGCCCAGTGGACGAGCGACGCGGCGGCCCGGACGCCGACCTCGAGGGAGGAGTCCAGGCCGGAACCGAACTCGGAGCCAACGGAGGCATCCAGTACGACGACAACCTCCTCGGAGGCGCCGCGATCGAACTCGATGACGGTGAGCCTTCCGTGATGGGCGGTGGCCGGCCAGTGGATGCGGCGCAGCTCATCGCCCGGCCAGTAGTCCCTGATGCCGTAGAAGTCCAAGCCGGACTCGGAGCCGCGGGCGCGCTCGCCCGTGGACTGGCCGCGGGCTTCGACGCCGACGCGGCTGACACTGCCGTAGAGCTCAACCGGTCGCGGATAGACGACCGCCTCGGCGGCGGCCTCGAAGGGAACATACCGCTGGAAGACGCCGAACGGGTCGGAGGCCGAGAGCTGGAGCGGGCTCCAGGTATAGACGCCCCGCTTGAGGGCGCGGGCGGCATAGGTGAGGGTGACCTGTTCACCCGGCCAGAGGCTCGGGACGGCGAAGTCGTGCTCGCCGTCGGCCTGGACGAACTCAGGCAGTGAATCGTTGACGTCGAGCAGGAAGCGCGGGAAACGCCCCCGGTTGGCCACTTCGAGGTGGATGGACATCGGATCGTTTTCGAAGACCCTAGAGGATATCTCGCGGCGCAGGGTGAGGGCGCGGATGGACATGCGGGAGGCGGCATAGGTGACCAGCATCACGGCGATGAGCACCGAGAACATGAAGTACTCCGCGGCGGCGTTGTGGGTGAGAGCCAACATGCCCATGCCGCCCGCCGCAGTGAGAATGGCGAGTAGTTGCAGGCTCATGGTTGGAGCGTCTCAATCCGCAGATTGCACGGATTGCCTCAGCCAGATCGTAACCGCTCAGGGATTCGGTCGTGCTCTATCAGGTCCTCCAGCGTCTCGCGCTCGACGATAACATCGGCGCGACCGTCGGCGACGGTGACGACTGCCGGCCGAGGGAACCGGTTGTAGTTGCTGGCCATGGAGTAGTTGTACGCCCCGGTCGTCTGGACTGCGAGGATGTCCCCGGCGGAGACGTCCGGGACATCGAGATCGGGGATAAGGGTATCGGTCTCGCAGTGCTTGCCGGAGACGGTGACCGTGCGGGTCAGGGGCTGGCTGGCCTTGTTCGCGACGATCGCGGAGTACCTCGCGCCGTAGAGGGCCGGCCGCGGGTTATCGGAGAGTCCGCCGTCCACCGCGACGTAGGTTCTGATGCCCGGTATCTCCTTGACCACCCCGATGGTATAGAGCGTCACCGCGGCTTCACCGACGAGGCTGCGGCCGGGCTCCTGGATGAACCGAGGGAGCGGCAGGTTGTGCTTGGCGCATGCAGCTTTCACGGCCCCCGTGACCGCCTCCGCGTAGTCGTCCAACGATGGCGGCCGGTCGCTCGGAAGGTACCTGACTCCCAGGCCGCCGCCAATGTCGAGGTCCTCGATAGTATACCCCAGCGCGTCTTTCAGCTGTGCGGCGAAGCCGACCACCATCTGGGCGGCCTCGACGAAGGGCGCGGTGTCCAGGATCTGGCTGCCGATGTGGCAGTTGATGCCTCGAAGGCGCAGGTTCGGGGCTTTCAGCGCCCTGACGACGGCCGCCACCGCCGCACCATCGACGATGGGGAGGCCGAACTTGGTGTCGACCCGGCCGGTCTGAATGTGGGTGTGGGTGTCGGCGGTGACGCCGGGGGCAATGCGGATGAGGATGTCGACGACCGTACCGTAGGAGGCGGCGACGCCGTCAAGCGCGTCGATCTCCTCCACATAGTCGATGCCGATGCGGCCGACGTGGTGGGAGACGGCCATCTCCATCTCGCGCCGGGACTTGTTGTTGCCGTGCATGACGATGCTCTCGGGGGCGACGCCGGCCTGGAGGGCGGTGTAGAGCTCGCCGCCGGAGGAGACATCGACGCCGAGGCCTTCCTGTTCGACGATGCGGCAGACGGCCATGGTGGTGAAGACCTTGCTCGAGAAGGAGATGTGGACGTTTGGATAGCGCGACTCGAAGGCGGCCCGGTAGCGGCGGCAGGTGTCGCGCAGACAGGCCTCATCGAGCACATAGAGGGGGGTGCCGAACTGCCGCGCGAGCTCGACCGCGCTGCAGCCTCCGATCTCGAGGATGCCGTCTGCAGTGATCCGTTGTGTTCCCAGAAGCATGTTGTTCTCCAGCCTAGTCCGGCGGCGCTGCTGATGTGCCAGGGGCGCACGCGCATGGCCGCCCTACAAGTGGCAGGAGCAAGCTCCTGCCCAACGAGAGACGCCAGACTCGCTGTCTGCGGTCTGGCGTCGTGGTCCGGGTCTCGGTTTGGGGTGCTACTCAGTTACCCGTGGACACACGAACGCCAGCCGGGCGCTTGCACTTAGACATCATAGTGTTGGTGTGGTAGGCGGCGTTCATGTGTTGGGGAGAGAATAGCGGAAAGGGGGGAGGGAAGTCAACTGACGCAGATGGCAGGAGCTCCCGCTCCTGCCCAACAAGCGGCGCGCAGGCAAACGACGACCCTCCGCAAGGCCGGCGGGCAAGCCTGCGCGTCCCTACAGGAACGACAACGGCCGGGGCAGGAATGCCCCTCCCACAGACAACGCCCTTGCCACGTCAGGATTGGTGGGTCGCGTCGACCACGGCGGCCAGGCGCGCGAAGGGGCGTTTGAGGGGGCGGTAGAGGCCGCGGTAGATGGGATAGTATTTGCGGTAGATGGCTGAGGCCCTGCGGTCGGGGCGGGTGGGTTCCTTGGTGCGGATGGTGGCGGCGCAGGCGGCGGGGACATCGGGCCAGACATCGCCTGCAACTCCGCCGAGGAGGGCGGCGCCGAAGGCCGCGCCTTCGTCGATCGCCATGGCGACCAGCGGGGCGCGGAAGACGTCGCTCTGCATCTGCCTCCAGAAGGCGCTGCGCGAACCGCCGCCGGTGCTGCGAATCTCGTTGAGGGGGAGCTTCATCGTGCGAAGGATCTCCAGCGAATCGCGCAGGCCATAGCAGACTCCCTCCATGACTGAGCGCGCCATGTGGGCCTTGGTGTGGCGAAGGCCCAGGCCGAGGAAGACGCCGCGCGCGCTCGGGTCGGCATGTGGAGTGCGTTCGCCTGTCATGTACGGGAGGAAGATCAGGCCCTCGGAGCCGATGGGCGCGGCGGCGGCATTGGTGGTGATGATCTCGTAGGGATCGACGCCGCGCTGGGCGGCCTCGGCCTTCTCTTCCTGGCACAGCTCGTCGCGGAACCAGCGGAGTGAGCCGCCGGCCATGAGCATGACGCCCATCGCATGCCACTGGCCGGGGACGGCGTGGCAGAAGGTATGGACGCGAAGCTTCGGGTCCATCTTCGGGTGGTTCATCGGCGAGAAGACCGTACCTGACGTGCCGACTGATACCTGGACGATGCCCTCCTCTATCACGCCATTGCCGACCGCGCTGCAGGCGTTGTCGCCACCACCGCCGGCGACGGGCAGGCCGGCGCGGAGGCCGGTCTCGGCGGCCGCAGCCTGGGAGATCGCGGCTGACGCGACCGGTGACTCATAGACCTTCGGGACCATGTCCCTCGTGAGGCCGAGGCCGCTGAGCATCACATCTGACCAGTCGCGCCTGGCAACGTTGAGGAGCGAGGTGCCGGCAGCGTCGGAAACCTCCGTGGCGAACTCGCCGGTAAGGCGGTAGCGGACGTAGTCCTTGGGCAGCAGGATCATGCGGAGCCGCGCGTAGTTCTCCGGCTCGCTGTCGCGGAGCCAGACGATCTTCGGGGCCTGGAAGCCGGTGAGGACGGGGTTGAGCGTCTCCGCGACGACCTTGTCGAAGCCGACCGTATCGTGGATCCATTTGCATTGGGCGGCGGTGCGCTGGTCACACCAGAGGAGCGCCTCGCGGATCACATTGCCGGAGGCGTCGAGGAAGACGGAGCCGTGCTGCTGGCCGGAGAGGCCGAGGCCGCGGATGTCATCGGGCCGCGCGCCGGAGGCGGCGAGGACGTCGCGGATGGCGGCGACCGTGGCGCGCCACCAGTCGTGCGGATCCTGCTCGGCCCAGCCGGGGCGGGGGGTGTGGAGGGGGTATTCGTGGGTGGAGCGCGCGATGACCCGGCCGGTTGGATCGATGAGCACGGCCTTGGTGCCGGTGGTGCCGACGTCGACGCCGATGGTGTAGGCGGGCATGGGGGTCTCCTTGGTCGGTCGGGGAGGATTTCGTAGGACAGGGGACGAGCTCCTGCCCTACAGAGCCAGGCGGGCGTGGGCACGCCCGCGCTACACCGGCGGCTTCCTACGCAGACAAGGGACAAAGCTGCTGGGCCAGGCGAGGATCTGGAGGGTGAGG
>Ga0315288_10000626_pt1 | contig 44518 bp, 35 predicted proteins | sample YL17G11_20_MG_FD_203454 | JGI IMG/M metagenome (GOLD analysis project Ga0315288, IMG submission 203454) | Sediment microbial communities from Yellowstone Lake, YNP, Wyoming, USA - YL17G11_20 | ecosystem: Environmental > Aquatic > Freshwater > Lake > Sediment | place: USA: Wyoming | collected... | reverse complement strand
ATAATTAATCCAGGGTAAACCCCCGGCTTTGCCGGGGGACTCCCAGAGTTTGACAAATGCGGGAGTCGTCCACAATGCTCTATCCGTGAACCGCTCAAAGTTCAGGAAAGGAGCAAAGATGGACGACATGACGAGTTTATCGCATACACGATGGGAGTGCAAATACCATGTTGTATTTATTCCCAAGTATCGCCGGCAGGTCATGTATGGGCAGATCCGAAAGGAACTTGGGAAGGTATTTATGGAACTGGCTCGGCAGAAAGAGAGCCGTATAGAGGCGGGGAGCGTGGCCCCGGATCACGTGCATATGGTGATCAGCATCCCGCCCAAGTATAGTGTGGCGCAGGTTATCGGGTACATCAAAGGCAAGAGTGCGATCTACATTGCCCGAACCTATGCTGGTAAGAAGAAAAATTTCACCGGTGAGCAGTTCTGGGCACGAGGCTACTATGTCTCGACCGTCGGCAAAGACGAAGAGAAGATCAAAAAGTATGTGCAAGAGCAGCAAGCCGAAGATAAACGCATCGAGCAAATGAGATTGTATTAAGCCGCCTTGGGCGGCTCATGAATGACGAACAACAAACCGCTTTGAGCGGTTCACATATTCAAGCCACCGGCTTTGCCGGTGGTAGATGACTCATCCTTGCAGTTCCCCGCCCCTGGCCCCTCCGGCTTCATCCCTCATCCTTCATAATTCATCCTTGCAGTTCCTATCCAGGCGGCCATCCCATCGGTCTCCCGCCCATCAAGTGCATATGCACATGTTCCACCGACTGCCCCGCATCCTTGTTGCAATTCAATACCAGCCGAAAACCGCTCTCCGCAATCCCCTGCTCTTTGGCCAATTGGCCAGCAATAATATGCATTTTGCCGATAAGCTGCACATCCTCTGTCGAAATATCCAGCAGAGACGGGATATGCTTGCGCGGAATGATTATAATATGCACAGGCGCTTTCTTATTTATGTCATGGAAAGCCACAATCTCATCATCCTTATACACATTCTTGCTGTCAATCTCACCATTAGCCACCTTGCAAAAAATACAATCCGTCATATTTTCCCTCCAACGCTCTAACTCAAGCAGCAATCCTTGATCTGTTTTTCGATCTCCGGCCCCTGACACCTGAAACCTGGCACCTGACAACTGGCCCCCGCCCCTCCGAACTCTCAACTTTTACCCGCCGTCAGTCGGGCGGGCTGAACTCTACACTACTTTTTCTGCCTGAACAACCATTCTCCTGCCTGCAAGGCAAATAATATGCAACCCGACGAGTCAGGGACTGTTACCGCCGTCTGGTAACTGTCCCAGGTGTTACCCAATCTGCGCTAACCTGTGGCCAAAATCGTCGCGCCGGCGCCTGTCCCGTTTATCCAGAGCGTTTATCCCGACCAAAGTGGAGGGGGAGCCGAAGTGAATGAAATCAAGAGGACCTCAGCCGACTGACCTATCGTAAGGCTTATTGTAGGGGCGCATGGCCCTGCGCCCAAAGTGGCTTGTCTGTTAGTGTTGGGCAGGAGTCCTGGGCTACGAAGCTCGAAGTCCTACGAAGCTTAAGCGAAGGAGGATAGCGAAGGAGACTTACTCCTGCCAGGTCAGTGGCTGAAATTCCGTTTAGCTACACTGTCGCCTTATACCACCGAATAATTCAAAAATTTCCCCATCTTGAATGAAAAAATAGCCATCCTTACTTACTCGGATATCTGGAAAGCGGTCATGTATCCTGCGCTCCAAAGAATTTAATTTTGCCCCGTCAGCATTTTGTTTTGCTATAAGATCCCTATCAGTAGTGCATCCCCATGCTTGTATTGACACGCCAGAGCTCGATGAAATTGAGATTTCAATGACATCATATTCGCGCCCGCCTGGAGTTCCTTCCAATTCTGGACATTTCAAATTTGCAGTTATCCATTTGTAGCCTGATTTTTCTGTCCGTCTGGAAATGATATCTAGAAGTGCGTAGCTTTCCAATAGCGCCCCCTTAGCATGGCGCGTATCGCTATCGCTAAGTATTTTATCGTGTAGCAAGGTGGCTAACTCTCTCAATCGAGCCCTCAATGCATTTGTGGGCGGAGAGCAAAGCCAGTGAGCATTTCCTATTAAAGTGCTCGCCAATCTCCTGGAAAGTTTTTTTCGATCCATCTCATCAGCATGGTCCCAACTAAGTCTATTAAGCATATGTTTAGAAGCTAGTGGATTATCTGAAATGCTGATTTGCAGATCCTGTGATTTGATTTGGACATCAAACTTACCAATGTCTGGCAATTTTGGCATGCGCCTATAATGGCTTGCGATGATCTCCCATATTGGCTCCCACAAATGTGCATCTAATATATAGTCTCCTATAATTTGGAAAATGCTACCTGTGAACACTCTAGCAGTGGATCCAATTAAATATTCGAAAAGTGAATTAAGGGCATCCTCTGATGGCATATGTGCTGGATAGTGTCGGCATAAACGTTCAATCAACCTAGTGAAGTAAATAAAATCCTGAGGCTCGGGATTGCTAAACGAAGATACAGAAATGAGTAAAGGGTGCCTATCACTTTCTGGCATTAATAGCGTTCGGGTTCTTTGTGGGTAAAAAAGAAGACCCATTTTGTGCCCAGTTAATTCCCTTTCTGTTTGAGCAGGTGTTTCTTTTATTGAAGGAAAGCTCACACTCCAGTATTTTTGAAAGCTTGGTTCGCCGTCATCAAAAACGCCTTTAAAGGCCTTTTTATTTGAGGTGTAAGCGCGAAGCCCATCATCTGTTGATAATTTATCAGTAGGTGTAAGTAATTTCCGAAATAGATCGGGTGATCTTTGGAATAAGGAAGCTAGACCCTTCTCGAAAATTGCTCGCAGTAGCCTAACTCTGGGAGTATTATATAGATTCTCATCAAGATAGTTAGACTCGCATGCACTGATCAGTTTCCATTCATTAGCATCAGAATTTGCAATTAGCTGTTCTGGATTACATTGAACCTTAAATGTGGCCGCATAAGCAAGATCTCTAAGAATGTAGTCTAGTCTGTCAAGACGATTGAGCAACTGATGGCATTGACACTCTTGCCCAAGCAAAATATGTAGAGTTTCTGCTTCCACATCTCGCAACATAGTGCGCAGTTTCTCGTTACTGAATATTTTAACCGCGGTGAAGAGCTTATATAAGCTCTTCCATTCTTGCCTGTCAATTGCTCCATTCAGTAAAGCTGTTGGAGCAGTTTCATCTATTTTACATTTCTTATTGCACACATTATTCTTTCGTGGAATATTGTCGAGTGGAGAAATGTAATCAATAAGGCTACTTTTAACATGCTCGCTCTCAACTGAAGCCAATAACAGAGCCCTTTCACTAGCATAAGTGAAGGGCAGGTGACCGATGTGATAGGTTGCAGCAGCTACGTGGAACGCCTTTAAAAAACTTTCGGGCATTTGCTTTAATAGTTCTGCCCTCTGGAGCATATATATGACGCCAACTTGATGATCAAATTTTGTGTGATATGCGGTAGGAAATATTCGAGTAATAATACCCAAGTTATGTATTCCCTTCAGCCGGTCAATTTCCTCTGGAATCAACTGGAATACACGTTTCTGAGTGCTGTTTAACTCAACCTTAACATTGTGCACAGTGTCAATGAATGATGTTTCCATTACTTGTTTCCCCTAAAAAATATTAGATCATCGAATGCATTTCTATCCATCCCTACAATTGTCCGTCAGCCCGCACACCTTCTGAAGAATATCCCCGCAATAGATAAGTTGAGTCTTTATCATAATGCCCTATTATATATATGCTATCTTACCAAGCAAAGGATTTCCGCGCAATGGATTAGGATTTGCACAATATTAAATGCGCGCCTTACCAGGGTCGCTCTGTCAATAACCTCCCGCAGGTTTTGAAACCAGCGGGAGGGCTGGGGCCGCAAATCGCCATCTGCGCGCATGCTCCAAAGGCGCATAAATCTGTGCCCATCTGCGGCCAGATATTTGAATTGCAATTCTTGGTGGCTTAGTGCCTTTGTGGTGAAAGTCAGTTTAAATTATCTTCCCTCCCGGTCTTGACTTTTGGAAATTCTGTGATACAATGCAAGCGAAGGCAAACAAATGTATTATAATAATTCCAAAATCAGACATTTTCCGAATCCAAGCCCTGAAACCTGGAACCCGAAACCTGGCACCTGCCCCTTGGCTTCACAAAATCTCACACTTTTTCTATTTTTTCTCATAAACAGAAATCTTTTACAAATTAAATCTTACCAAAAGGACTATACAAAACCCGAAAAAACCCGACACTTTTTATTTTTTTCACCGAACAAACCCAGTATTTAAGCCATTTCCGTAAAAGAGGAGGTAAATGCGACAAAATCGCGTGTAAATTGAAGATTCGCTTACTTAAATCAATATTTGGATGCGCAAATTTAGTCCTGATCAGTGCGCATTTGTGCAAAACTGTGGCTTACAAGCTACAAAACGCCGCAGGCGGGTTGATGTTGCGGTTCAAATTTTCTTTGCGTCCTTTGCGCCTTGGCGGTGAGTTTATCACAGACTCATGGTCATCTTCATGCCGTCGTCGCCGGCGGCGTAGTAGTTCGGCAAGAGCTTGCCGGAGGTGAATCCCAGGCTTTTATAGAGCGTGATGGCCGGAATATTTTTCAGGCTTACCTCCAGGTCAACCGAGACCACGTGGGATTCGCGGAGAAACTTCAGCGCCGCCAGCATGAGGCTGCGCCCCACGCCCTGCCTCATCCGCTCCGGCTTAACGGCTAGGGAGGTGATGCCGCCAACCCGATTCCATAAAGGCCAGATGGGGATGCGAGTGATGATATAACCCACGATTTTGCCGGAGGCCTCGGCTACGAGAAAACCCGGCCAGCGCCGCAACAGCAGCCAAAAGAGCGTGCTGGGGTCAAGCGCATGGCGGCCGAAAGCCGCCCTTTCGATAACCATTATGTCATGCAGGTCAATCAGACAGCCTCGGCGAACTGTAATCGTATTCTCGGCCGATGAAGTTACCGCCATTCCACCTCACCCTGTGAGATAATCCGCATTCCTGACGGAGTTTTGACGCGAAGCGCTCCATGCTCATCAATGCCGCAGGCTTCGCCACTGATGCTTTTCCCTTCACTCATGCCGGTTACCTGTCTTCCGATGCTGGCATCAAGTTCGCTCCAGGCTTGCAGGATATCCTGCTTTTGCCCGGCAAGGAGCTGGTTGTAGGAGGCTTCGGCCTGTTCCAGAAAGAGCTTTATGAACTGCCGGCAAGACCAGTGCTCCCCGGTCTCGATGAGCAAAGAAGTAGCGATTCTCCGGAGTTCTTCCGGTAAATCCGACGACCTGATATTGACATTTATTCCCAATCCGAGCGCGGCGAAATCCACCTTGCCCGAGGTTATGGATGATTCAATGAGTAATCCGCCCAGTTTTTTCTCATTGACCATCAGGTCGTTGGGCCATTTGAGTTTGACAGGAAGCTGCGTCATCCTAGAAATTGTAGCGGCCGCCGCCACGCCGAAGCAAATGCTCAACAAGCCGAGCGAAGCGGGCGGCAGGTCGGGCCGTAATAGGAGGCTCAACCAGACGCCGCCTTTGGGAGAAGACCAGCTTCTTCCCAGGCGGCCGCGTCCCGCGGTTTGGCGCTCGGCTATTATGACCAGGCCCTCCGGCGCGCCTTCCCGGCCCTTGGCCGCGGCAATATCCAGGGTGGAGGGTAGTTCTTCGAACCACTCGATTTGATTGCCAAAGGACATTGTTGGATCAACTCGTCATGGTCTGAATCAGCAGAGATAGATCGAGCGCGGGCGCGGAATGGGTGAGACGACCGATGGAGATGAGATTGACTCCCGTCTCCGCGATTGCTCTCACATTCTGAAGGGTAATGCCGCCGGAGGCTTCGCAGATGGCCCGGCCTGCGATCAGCTTCACGCTCTTGGCCAATTGCGCCGGCGTCATATTATCCAGCAGGATGGCTTCTGCGCCGGCAGTCAGGGCCTCTTTCAATTCCTGCAAGTTAGTAACTTCGACTTCGATTTTCAGCAGATGATGGCCGTGCGCTCTGGCTTTCACGACGGCCTGTGTGATGCTCCCCGCGGCGCGAATGTGGTTCTCTTTAATCAGAATTCCATCGGACAGTCCAAAACGATGATTGCCGCCCCCGCCGGCGCGCACTGCATATTTATCCAACAAACGCAATCCCGGCGCGGTCTTGCGGGTATCAATTATTTTTGCCTGCGTGCCGGAGACGGCTTGCACGAATTGGGAGGTGAGGGTGGCAATGCCGCTCATGCGCATCAGGCAATTGAGCGCGGTACGTTCGGCAGTCAAGATGGCGGCGAGCGGTCCGGCAATGGTGGCGATTTTGGTATTGGCTTTGACCGATTTTCCATCGCATACCAAGGCTTTGAATTCCAGTTCCGGCGCTATCGCCAGAAAGGTCTCCCTGGCCACCGGCAAACCTGCAATAATGCCCGGCGCTTTGGCGATAATGACGGCCTGGCCTTGCTGGCGCGCCTCCACCATTGCGGCGGTAGTGATATCCCCGCTGCCGATATCTTCCGCCAGCGCGCGCTTGATTATTTTACGCAGTTGGCTGAGCGGCAACTGATTTTCCAACGCATTTTTCATTATAGTTGCTCCTGGGAGAGCCGATTGCGGGCGATCTGCACATAGCCGTGATCCATGTCAAAACTATTGAACCATAGCTCAGGTTTAATCAGGATGAAGGCAATAGTTACCCGAACGAAAGTAGGTCTATTCCTCACTTTGTGATGTTATGCTCTCAGCAGCTCGTAAGAGAGCGGCTGAGAGTCGCTGCGCGTCTGTTGCCTGCAAGCTTGCCGTGAGATTCTGCTTCTGAATATCAGGAGTTCCAAGCGTCTTTATCTTTAGCAGAATCTCTCTGCCTTGCTTGCTGACGCTTACTTCCCGATCACGGACCTCGCCTTCCTGTCCAACAAGTGCGGTTGCTTCAATCGTAAAATCTTCTGACATTTCGCTTCCTTTCCTTTTTGTAAGTGTAGTTCTCGATCTGCTCATTTCAGGTCGGATACCAGATAGTTCATGCTTTCTATTTAATAGAGCAATGGCGAGTCTTTCTGCAGATATTGCCTTCAAGCTGGCAGTCAGACTTTGCTTCTGGATATCGGGTGCCCCGAGCGTTTTAATTCCTATCATAATCTCGCGATCTTGGATACCAATCCGCACTTCGCGTCTTCGTTCCTTATTTAATCCAACAAGTGACGCAGTGGTTTCAATCTTGAGGATATTCTTATTTCTACCAATTTGAGACCCAATCCTTCTTGTTGAGATATCATTTTGCAGACTAATAAATTTTTTGGCATTGCGAACTCGATGTTTTGCTTTCTTGACATATCCTTCATCAATGTCATAACCAATATAGCGTCTGTTAGTTATCCTTGCTGCAAGACATGTAGTTCCCGCCCCTAAAAATGGATCTAAAACAATATCTTCTGGATATGTGTATAGAAGTATAAGCCGCCGGGGCAGGTCAACGGGGAAGGGCGCTGGATGACCAGCATTGATAGATGATCCTGTTGGCATATCCCAAACGCTTCTTGTCCACTCAACAAAATCATCGTTTGTGATGGTGCAAGAAGCCTGGGGGCTATCATTAGCTAAATCGAAGAGTTTGGCTTTTTCCTGAGCGGGATTTGCTTTTTGAAGCGCAAATTCCTCTTTCGAGAAAATTAGAATATATTCGTGGACATCTCTTAACACGGGATTGCTTGGGCTGGCAAACGATCCCCATGCTGTTGATACGCCTGCGCTGGAACCCTTATTCCAGATAATCTCCCCGCGCATTTGGAATCCCAAATCCCTCAATTGCTGCCCTATGATATGATGGAGGGGTAAATACGGTTGCCGCCACACTCCTGCAACATTTACGCATATTCGACCACCAATTCTGAGAACTCGCTTACATTCCAACCACACCTCATAGAGCATTTTCTTATAATCTTCAGGATCCATATCATCGTTGTGATTGGAATATGGCTTTTGCACATTATAAGGAGGCGAGCAAACTACAAGCGATACTACACCATCTGGTATTTGCTCCATATGGCGGCTATCACCGCGGAATATCTGGTCAATGAATGGTTTGGACTTAGGACTCCTGTTCAATTTTTATACCTACCCTTCTGGTTTTCACCGAATACTATACCAGAAGTTCGCGGCGAAGACGCAGACTCCTCTTTTTGGTCGAGAGCATAGACTAAAATTTTCTGCACACCCAACTTTGCCTCACGGATAAATTCCTCTTCGGTCGGTGGCTTCGGCGACGCGCTGGACGGCGATCAAATAGGCGGCGGTGCGGAGGTCGCATTTGAATTCTTTCGCCTTTTCCCATACCTGGTTGAAGCTATTCACCAAAATATCTTCAAGCTGCCGATTTACGTGCTGTTCGCTCCAGAAGAATTCCTGCAATCCCTGCACCCATTCGAAATAGGAGACGGTTACGCCGCCGGCATTGGCCAGGATATCAGGCACTACGGTAACTCCCTTCTGGCGCAGTATCTCATCCGCCGCGGGTGTGGTCGGTCCGTTCGCCCCTTCAACAATGATCTTGGCTTTCACATCTTTTGCAATATCGGCAGTGATCGCCTCCTCCAACGCGGCGGGAATGAGGATATCACACTCCAGAGTCAGAAGCTCGTGATTGGTGATTATCGCGCCGTCACAGAAGGCCTCCAAGCGATTATCTTTAATTTTGGCTTTTTGAGTTTGCAGCTTTTGTATGGGAAGGCCTTCCGGACAATAGATGCCTCCCTTGGAGTTGCTGGCGGCAACTATAATGCAGCCCTGTTCCGCCAAGGCCTTGGCCGTAGTGTAGCCGACATTTCCAAATCCCTGCACAGCCACCTTAGCTCCAGATAGCTGCATTCCCATTTTTTTTACAATTTGACCGGCGATAATGCTGACGCCGCGGCCGGTGGCCTCTTCTCGGCCCGCAGAGCCACCCACGCTGATGGGTTTGCCCGTAACCACCGCAGGAACGCTGTAGCCGCTATGCATGGAAAAGGTATCCATTATCCAGGCCATGACTTGCGCGTTGGTATTCACATCCGGCGCGGGAATATCCTTCTCCGGGCCGATGAGTATGCTGATTTCAGTGGCATAACGACGCGTCATGCGCTCCAATTCCGCCAATGACATCATATGAGGATCGCAGACGACGCCTCCCTTTGCGCCCCCAAAAGGAATATTGACCACGGCGCACTTCCAAGTCATCCACATCGCCAAGGCCCGAACTTCATCCAAATCAACTTTGGGATGATAGCGCAGGCCGCCCTTGGCGGGGCCGCGATTGAGGTTATGATGGACGCGGTAGCCGGAAAAAACCTGAATTCGCCCATCGTCCATCTTTACCGGAAAATGCACACTGAGTTCCCGCTTGGGATATTTGAGCACTTCGTGAATGCCAGGCGCCAAGTTGAGCAGTTTGGCCGCCCGGTCCAGTTGTTGCAGCGCCATCTCATAAGCGCCGCCCGGCTTTGGCCTTATAGGACTATTTGACTTGTCATCATGATGAGTGGCATCAGTTGTCATTTTTTATCCTCTTCAAGCGAAAATGGATGACCTTGCTTCATGAAATGCGCCTGCAAATAGATTCCAGCCATCTGAACTATTAAGAGACTTCAGCAAAACCTGGAAAGCTGGGAAAGTGTTCCGCGATATTTTCAGTTGAAGGTCGCAAAAAGCGCCCAGCAAGCCGCCTGATCATCATCTTAGCTATTTAACTCTGTCGAAAGCCCTCCCCTTGCAGAGAGTTTTGTTAGGCGCTCTAAATGCCTGGGAATATTCTAATCATCATGCCAAATAATGGTGGGTAGATAATATCAAGGACTCCTGTCCAGATGAGCAAGAGCAAAATCAAGAAGCCGTAGGGTTCGAGTCTATCCAGATGGGCGGCCTGTTCCGCGGGCAGCAGCCAGGCGAGCAGGCGGGAGCCATCCAGTGGCGGCACAGGAATAAGATTAAAGCAAAGGAGCGCGACATTCAGCACAACCCCCATACCACAGAGCGCGGATGCGATTTCTTTGACGGCCGATGCAGGCGCCATTAAAAAAGCGAGCCAAATCAGATACCAGCCGAGCGCCTGTATGAGATTGGAGGCGGGCCCGGAAATTGCGACCAGCGCAAAATCTCTTCTCGGATGGCGGAAGTTATAGATATTAACCGGCACCGGTTTTGCCCATCCGATGAAAAACCTGCTGAAGAAGGCAATAACGAACATCACCGCGCCTAAGGGATCAATGTGAGCCCGCGGGTTAATCGTAAGGCGGCCCATCGCCCGGGGGGTTGGGTCCCCCAGTCTATCCGCGGCCCAAGCATGCGAAAACTCATGGATTGAGACGCTGAGTAGAAAAAGAGGTATCAGCACAATGAGATCAATTATATTGCCGGAAGTCATCTAATTCACTCTCAAAAAAAACAAAATAGCGGCGATTATTCATGCGCGCGAATAGCCTGCAAAAGCTCTGTGCCGCGCGGCGAAAGAGCCTTAAATATTAGACTTCGCTGATTCGCGTTTTCAGACGCGAAGTCAAACTTAATCCACAGATCCGGCTCCAACCCGGTCAGCCGCTCCGCCCATTCTACCACACCTGCGGAATCTGCAAGGTAGTCCTCCAGGCCCAATTCGCCGGCCTGTATAGAGGATAGCCGATAGAGGTCAACATGCACAAGCTTGATGCGCCCTTGATAGGTATGGGCGATCACAAAGCTGGGGCTGGTGGCCGGTTCCTCCGCGCCCAGGCCTTCGGCGATCCCTTGCGTGAGCACGGTTTTGCCTGCTCCCAGATCTCCCTCCAGGCCAATCAAATCGCCCACGCGGATAAGGGCGGCAAGGGCCTTGCCGATGTCTCTGGTCATCTTTGGTGAAGTGGAAGTTAGCGTGATATTTTTTGGGGTCATGCGGGATTGAGTTCCAGGGAGCCGACAAGTTCAGTTATCGAAGCCAGGTTATTCCTCTTGAGATAAGCGAGCAGCCCGGCCACAACCTTATGGGCGGCGAGCGGATCTATAAAGAGGGCGGTGCCCACCTGAACTGCACTTGCCCCGGCGATAATAAATTCAAGGGCGTCTTCTACGGTCATGATGCCTCCCATGCCGATGACCGGAATTTTTACTGCCTGGCAGGTTTGATAGACGCGCAAGAGGGCCGCGGGCCGGATTGCCGGCCCTGATAAGCCGCCGAAATTTGCCCCCAGCAAGGGATGCCGCGTATTAATATCAATGGCCATGCCGGAAAAAGTGTTGACCAGAGAGATAGCATCCGCGCCGGCGGCTTCGCAGGCGCGCGCAATCAGGCCGATATCGGAAACATTGGGAGTGAGTTTGGGAATGACCGGCAGGCTGCTGTTGCGCTTTACGGCGGCAGTTACCTCGGCCGCCATGGCCGGGTCAATCCCGAAGGCCATGCCGCCGGCTTTGACATTGGGACAGGAGATATTTACCTCCAGGGCGGAGAGGCCTTCCGCGCCCTCCAGGCGCGCGGCGATATCGGCAAACTCGTCTATCGAATCGCCGCCGATGCTGGCGATGATGGGGGTGTTGTAACGGCGAGCCAAGGCCAGCTTTTCGGACAGAAAGGCCTCCACGCCGACGTTTTCCAGGCCGATGGAGTTGAGCATGCCGGCCGGCGTTTCTATGGTTCGGGCGCGGGGAGGATTACCGGCTTTGGGCTTAAACGTGATGGTTTTGAGGACCAGCGCGCCCAGCTCGCCCCACGGCGCCAAGCCGTTCCATTCATCGCCATAGCCCCAGGGGCCGGAAGCCGCGATGACCGGATTTTTTAGTTCAAGAGCACCTAGACGCACTTTCAGGGAGGGCGATATGTCAGTCATCTTCCCGCTCCAATTCCCAGGCTATGTCACGCAAATCGAACACCGGCCCGTCTTTGCAGACCCGCCGGTAGCTATATCCGGTGCGAGTTGGATTATGCATGGCCACCACGCAAGAACGGCAGGCGCCGACCCCGCAGGCCATACGTTCCTCCAAAGATACCTGGCAGAGGACCTCCTCCGGCAGTAATCCAGCAAGCGCTTTAATCATGGCGCGCGGCCCCACGGCATAGACCTGGGTGGGCCGACCTTCGGAAGAAATCTTCTGCAGCAGTTTGGCCAACAAATCAGTTACCAATTGACCGTCTGCTTCGTTGGCAAATTCCGTATGCACGCCCAGTGCTTCCAACTCCGATAGCTTGAGGCCGTTACCTCTTTGAACCACGGGAAAAGGGAAGGCCTCGATAGATTTGGCCCCGGCCAGCAGATAGGTTTCAGTTCCTTTTTCCGCCAAGTCGAGGGCGAGCCAGCGGAGCGGGGCGATGCCAATGCCGCCCGCTACAAGCAAGGGCACACTATTTTCCACGATGGTGAAGCCATTACCCAGGGGGCCCAGACAATCAATCATCTCTTTGGGCTTGCGCTGAGCCAGCATGCGGGTGCCCGGGCCAACGAGCCGGAAGGCCAGCTCGATATTTTCCGGCAATCCGGTAGCGGCATTTCTCTTTAGGCCGGCAATACTTAGCGGCCGCCGGAGCAGGGGGGCGGATTCGTGGGGATGTCCCGGCGCGCAATATAGGAATTGGCCGGGCCGTGCCTGAGCGGCCAGCCTGGGCGCATGCAGCACCAGCCAGTGATGCCCGCCGGGCAGCGGCTTGCTTTCCAGAACTTCACATTGGAGATGATGGATCATGTTAGTTCAGAGTTGAGAGTTGAGAGTTGCCAGTTCCCAGTTGTCAGTTCCCAGTTGCCAGTTCCCAGTTGTCAGTTCCCAGTTGCCAGTTGTCAGTTGTCAGTTCCCAGTTGCCAGTTGTCAGTTCCCAGTTGAGAGCCGCGAATGAATCTTACACCAGAAAGCCGGGAAATTTCAACGCGGTCAATCTTGGCGCTGAAAAATTCGTAAAGCCCAGTTGTAAAGTTTGCATCCCAGGCGCAATGCCTGGGATGCAAAAGTCGCCGCTATTAGAATAGCATATCCGCCACCTCCGCGGAAATGCGTTGTTAGAGTTCAGAGTTGTTAGTTGCGAGTTTAAAACAGATCAGCTCACTTACTCTCAACTTGCTCTGTTGCAAAGCACAAGGAACAGACTATAGATACTTATAGAACCAGGCGGAAAAGCGTTCAATTTATCTTTAATTCAAGGCTCGGCGGGGCGCGGCGACCCCGCCCTACATGTGCTTTGCAACAGAGCAACTCTTAACTCTGAACTCTTAACTCTTAACTATCATTCGCCCACCTCATCTATGGTGGTAATCTGGGCGGGCTGATCTCCTCGCTTGAAGAGAATGACCGCGGGCTTTCCGACCTTCAGCTGCCCAAGGGCCTTGTTATAGTCCTGCAGATTGCGCACCGTCATAAGGTTGATCTTCATAATGATGTCTCCTGCCGCCAAACCCGCTTGGGCCGCTTCGCCGGCAGGAGCCACCGCGACAACTACCACGCCCTTCCGGGATGGGCTGAGGCCCAAAGAATTGGCAAGTTCAGGAGTCAGCTCTTTAACTCGCAAGCCAAGCCGGCCCGCTTTCCCCTGCTCCTCGGAGGGTTTGGTTGCAGCGGTTTCGTCTGTCTTTTCCGAGATCGTTACTGTAACGACTTTTTCCGCCTTATCCCGCAGCAATTTGATCTGCGCCTTGGTGCCCGGGGCGGTGCTTTGCACGGCCTCAACCAGTTGTTCGGTCTCATCAATGGCTTTGCCGTTATAGCCGATGATAATATCTCCCGCTTCAATGCCGGCATTGTCCGCCGGTCCTGCGGGGACAACTTCGGTGACAAAAGCGCCCTTTTTGGTACCATACACCTCAGACAGGCCGGCGACATCTCGCAGCATTACTCCAAGCTTGCCGCGGGTGAAACGTTTGCCCGATTTCAGGGTAGTGATGATCTCGCGCGTCTTGGCATTGATGGGGATGGCAAAGCCGATGCCGACATTGCCACCATTGGGGCCGGGGCTGAAGATCGCCTGGTTGATGCCTATGACTTCTCCTCTGAGGTTCACCAGGGGGCCGCCGCTGTTGCCCTGATTGATGGCGGCGTCGGTCTGGATTAAATTGCGAAAGCTTTCGTATTTGCCGGTTTCCCGACGGGGAAGGGCGCGCCCGGTGGCGCTAATCACTCCGGTGGTAACACTGGCGTCCAGACCGAAGGGGCTGCCTATGGCCATCACGAAAGTGCCGACCTTGGCTTCTTCGGCATTGCCCAGCCGCGCGGCCGTGAGTTGCCCGTGCGGTTCGATTTTCACCACGGCTAGATCCGTGTCCGGATCGGTGCTCACCACCTTGCCGACATATTCATCTTCGTTATTCGTGATCACGGTAATTTTTTCCGCGCCTGAAACCACATGCACATTGGTAAGCACATAACCGGCCGCGTCAATGATTACTCCTGACCCCAAACCGGTTCGGGGCACGGGTTTCTGCGGCTGGCCGGGGAAGAAGGGCCGGAAAAACTCCGGGACAGACTCCTCTTCCTTGGCCATCGCCTGCACGCGAATGTGGACCACGGCAGGCGTGACCTCTTCGGCCACACCGATATAGGCATCTTCCAGTTGCTGCACGGCCGGCGGCAGAATGGGACGCGCCTGGGCGGGCTGAGAGGCGAGGTGCAGTTTTGCGCCAAATCCAAAGCCGACTACGCCTGCGAGCACGAGGGAAAACAGCACCGCGAGCGCAATGGTGCGCCCCCTCCCCTTGACGTTATAGAAGACAGACGACACGCCCGAGTCGCCTGTGCCGGAAAACCTTCGATACTTATGCATCTGTGTAGCCTCCTCTTTAGGCAATTACTATTATGACCGGCCGAAACCGCTCACATCATATTTATAAAGACGTAAAACTGAGCGAAAGGTTCCAGCTTGGGGAAAAAAATACAAAAAAAGTAATAGCCTGGTGGTGAGATAGTAGAGCAGGGAGGGATGCTCTGTTAGTAATTGTATAGTCAGCCCGGTGAGCCGATTATTCTTCGCAGGCTTTTTCCGTCTGACTATCATTTGATGGTGATGGAGGCGATGTTGTATGTCCGTCTCGGCTAAGGTCGAGCACATAGCTTCCGATTTCCCAATACATCTTGGCGCGTTCCCACATGCCGCGGGTCCAACCGAGTTTCTCCTCCTTCATAACGTGCGTGACGCCCTCCCAAAAGACTTTCTTGACGCGGGCACCCCGCAGCCTGGCTTCCAGGGTAAGCGCGGTCTCTATGCTGTAGCGGCTATGATCGAGATTAGCCAGGGAGAAGAGGAACTCCTTATGCAGGACGCGCTGGCCGGAAATGCAGGGCACCAGCTTCTGCGCCCAATCGGTGCGCCATCTTCCTCCCCGAAAGGAGGCGACGCTCATATCGGCCTCCCGCTCAATTACCGGCGCAAGGAGGGCTTCAACATGACCGGCGGTCAGGCCGACAAGATCGGCATCCAGGAAGAGCAATATATCCGACTGGCTCAAACGGGCGCCGGCAAAGAGGGCGGCGCCCTTGCCGCGATTTTGCTCGAACCTTAAGGCGCGCACCCCGTTATTACGGGGCACTTCCGCCAGCGTATTGTCTGTGGAGCCGTCATCTACCACGATAATTTCGCTGAGACGGTCAATCGAATGCAATACCTTCAGGACATTCCCTATCCTGGTAGATTCATTATAGGCGGGCACAACCGCAGCTATCTGCATGGGTTCGCTCCTTACTGCCGAAGGATTTTACCACAAAGCAAGCACTCCATACTATAGCCCGAGAGCGCCGACACCCGCAAGGTGCAAAAATTTGACTTTCCGCAAAACCTTTGTTAGTATTATTTAAAATGCTTACAAGACAAAAATGAAAAATTTTGCAAAAATTTCTAAAGCTCTATCAGACGCGACGCGTATAGAGATTCTAACGTTGCTCTCGGATAAGAGTCTATGTGTTGGCGCGCTGGCAAAGCATTTTGGTGTAACACATTCTGCAATATCGCAGCACTTACGTATCCTGCGCGAGGCAGGATTAGTGACAGGCGACAAACATGGTTATTGGGTTCATTATTCACTGGACCGAGAGCAAATACGCGAAGTAACGAAGCAGTTCTCCGATTGGCTAGCCTTTTTAGTATCAGCAGAAGAACATACCTCTCCCAGACTTCGTCGCGTTGGGTGAAGGAAGAAAGAGGGTTGCTAGTGGAGAGAATACCGCCACTTGAGGAGATGATGCGTGTAACTGCATACATAATCTGTCTAACCATGCTGGTGTTCTCCGGCTGCTCGCGCACGCGCGCAGTTAAGTGCGCTCAGCAGAAAGCCGCCACGCCTCTGTTTAGAATAATGGAGAAGGGGGAATACGGCTATATAAACGGCGAAGGGAAGGTTATTGTAACACCGCAGTTTATCGGAGGACAGGAGTTTGCTGAAGGGATCGTTGCAGTTATATGCTGCAAGGCTCCTCTCACTTGTCCTTCCCATGTGGCATACTTCAATTGTGCCGGTAATTTAACATTTGGTAATTTTGAAAAGGGAAGACCTTTCTCCGAAGGTCTTGCGGCTGTGGAGTATAAAGGCAAATGGGGGTATATTGATGATTCGGGAAAAATGGTTATTGAACCGCAGTTTGTATCGACTGCTGGCACAGCTCGGGAGTTTCACGAAGGACTGGCCGCCGTACCGGTTGGGGATAAGTGGGGATACATCAACAAAGTGGGGAAGTTCGTGATTAACCCTCGGCGAATGATTATCTCGCTTCAGCAAACCCCGGGCATATCTGAATTCTCCGAAGGTTTGGCGGCCGTTAACGTCAATGGAAAGTGGGGATACATCGACAAGACAGGGAAGTTGACTATCGCGACGATGTTTGACTTTGCCGAAAGCTTCTCTGAAGGTATAGCCGCGGTGTCTCTCGCGGGGAAGCACGGCTTTATTGACAAGACTGGCAAATGGGTGATCAAACCACAGTTCGATGCTGTATGGAGCTTTTCTGCAGGTAGTGCACCTGTGCAACTCAGCAACAAGTGGGGTTTCATTGATAAATCCGGCGGTTTTATAATTCCACTGCAATTCGAGGACGCGTTGCCCTTCAGCGAGGGGTTGGCCGCAGTCAAAGTTAGAGGTAAGTATGGATATATCGACTCGGTGGGAAAGATTATGATCCAACCGCAATACGATTCGGCGCACAACTTCACTAGAGGGCTGGCGATGATACAGATGGGTACTGATCCTGCATCTGTCAAGACGGGTTATATTGACAAGCGTGGGAAAATGATCTGGAAGCCAACGAGGTAATACTATGTCGCATCCACTCAAGATACTCATTAGCGAGGATAATCCGCGAGTCGTTGATCTCGTTTCCGTGTGCCTGGAGAAGGAGGGTTTCCAAATCAAGGTCGCGGTGACTCAGAGGTGCAGTCAGTGAAAGGCAAAATCGTTCTGCTGGTCATCATCATCCTCATTCTGGGTGGCGTTGGACTGGTGCTCTATCGAAGCGTTTCGGGGGCAAGATCGAAGATGACCTTGGACACAGTGACGGTGACGCGTCGGACGCTGAATGCGACCGTCATTGCCACCGGCAGTGTCAAGGCTATTGTGGGCGCGGAGGTTAAGGTCGGTTCTCGTATCTCCGGCGTGGTGAAGCGCCTCCCGGTCAATATTGGCAGTGTCGTGCAGAAGGGCCAGCTCATCGCGGAGTTGGATGATCGCGAGACACTGAGCCAGGTTGACCAGGCGAGAGCTAATCTGGCGGCGGCGCGGACGCGGCTTGGCGAATTGAAAGCGGGCTATAGCGCACAAGTGGTACAAAGCGCCACAGATGTGGAACGGGCAAAATCCAGTTTGGCCGTGACGCGCGCTCGACTTAAGCAGGCCCATACTACTGTCGGCACGGTTCCGCTCGAAGTAACTGCGCAGATTCAGCAAGCGCAATACGCGCTAGAGCAAGCCGAAGCGACCCAGACAAACAGCAAGGCCAGTTACGATAGGCAGCAACATCTCTTCGCGCAGGGCTTCATCGCCCAGCAGGAGGTTGACAATGCTCGCACACAATATGAAGTTGCTGCCTCGCAAGTCCGTCATGCTCAGGCCGTGCTCGATTCTGCAAATGCAAATACTTCCCAGACACAGATAAAGCAGCAGGATGTCGCCCAGGCAGAAGAAGCCGTGCGGCAAGCGGATTCCGCTCTGCATATGGCGCAGGCAAACACCGCCCAAGTACGAGTTAAAGAACAAGCGATTCAAACCGCAAGAGCACAAGTGACGCAAGCTGAGGCGGCCCTGCGTTATGCCGAGACCCAACACTCCTACACCCGAATCGTTTCCCCTATTGATGGCGTTATTGCTTCGGTTTCTACGCAGGAAGGCGAAACTATTGCGGCCGGTCTGACCGCGCCAACCTTCGTCACCATCATTGACCTGTCGAGACTGCAGGTGGATGCGTTGGTAGACGAGACCGATATCGGCCGAGTGAAGGTGGGGCAAGGGGCGACGTTCACGGTAGACGCATTTCCCGATGAGGAGTTCGCGGGGACGGTGACGGCCATCTATCCGAAGGCGATCATTGACCAGAACGTGGTTGACTACGATGTCGTGGTGGCCATTGCCAACCCGCGTGGTCTGCTGCGCCCGGATATGACGGCGAATGTGACCATCAATGTAGCCACCAAGTCAAATGTGCTCTCTGTTCCTAATAAGACAGTGAGACGCGAAAATGGAGCCAAGATTGTTTTTGTTGTGCAAGGGAACGCATTAGCTCGTCGTCTCGTCAAAACAGGATGGAAGGACAGCGACTACACGGAGATTCTCTCTGGGCTGAAAGAAGGAGATCGCGTTATTGTCGGTGATATTCCCGGTTCGGCTTCACGACAATCTGCGATTTCACAGCCGAACCTTCCGCCTGGGGCGGCCGGTAGATAAGTGAGGTTAGCAAAGATGATGTTGGATATGCAGGATATTACGAAGATTTACGGTATGGAAAGCCAGCGCGTCCACGCCGTCAACGGCATCTCGCTGCAGATCGAGGCCGGGGAATTTGTGGCCATTGTCGGACCCTCAGGTTCAGGCAAGTCCACGCTTATGAACCTGATTGCCTGTTTGGATACGCCGACCAGCGGCGCGTATTGGCTCGACGGTGTCGAAGTAGGCAAACTGGATGACGATCAACTCTCCCAAGTTCGCAACAGCAAAATTGGGCTGGTATTTCAAGCCTATAATCTGCTTGCACGGATGACCGCGCTTGAGAATGTCGAACTCCCGCTGTTGTATGGCACCCATCAAGGCGATGGAGCGGCAGCTAAACGAGCATTAGAGATAGTCGGCCTCGGCGACCGGCTCCATCACTGGCCGAATCAACTTTCTGGAGGTCAGCAACAAAGGGTAGCTATTGCTCGTGCTCTGATTAACAATCCCTCCATTATACTTGCCGACGAACCAACAGGAGCCTTGGATACGCGCTCCGGGCTGGAAGTGATGGATATCTTTCAGCGGCTGAATCGAGAAGGCCGGACGGTAGTATTGGTGACGCATGAGCAGACCATTGCCGAGCATGCCCGGCGGGTTGTCAATATTCGAGATGGGAATGTCACCGCAGACGAGCCCGTGGCCCATCCTAGACAAGCTTGTGACGAACTGGCCAAGTTGTCTCAGGAGGTGAAGGTTCAATGAAAACGTCACATGTTCTAAAGGAAGCTCGTCGCGCTCTCTCCGCCAACAAAGTGCGCACCTTTCTCACCATGTTGGGCATCATCGTCGGCATCACCGCGCTGACCATCATCGTCGCGGTGGGACAAGGTTCCAAAGCACAGGTCACCGGGCGGCTGAGTAAGCTGTGGGGTACCAATCCGATCATGGTCACGGCCAGCGCAGGGGGAAGAGGCGCAGGGCCGCACATGGGGATGGGCGTCGGTGTCGGCAGCCAGACGCTCACCGAGGAAGACTTACAGGCTATTGAGAAAGAAGTACCCAATATCCGCAAGGCCTCGCCGGGCTTACTGAAAGGTGATGCACAAGTGAAGTTCCGCCAGCAAACCGTCACCACCGAAGTGTTCGGTGTCACGCCGGAGTTCCGCGAGTACCGGAGTTGGGACGTTGACAGCGGCGACTTCCTCTCCGATGAGGATGTGCGCAGCATGGCGCGGGTGGTACTCATTGGGCAGACAGTGGCACGAGAGTTGTTCGGAGACACCGATCCAGTTGGTGCGACCATCCGTATTGACAACGTCGCCTTCAAAGTGAAGGGCGTGATGGTGAAGAAAGGAGCCAGCCCCGAGGGAGGCGACCTTGATGACCGCGTTACTATCCCAGTCAGCACCTTCGCCCACCGTCTTTATAATGTCACATACTTGAGCAATATCGTTATCCAATTGCAGGATATGAGCCGCATGCAAGAGACCGCTCAAGCCATAACCATGCTGCTGCGCGAACGACATCACATTGTGCCGCCCAAACAGGATGACTTCGGGGTGCGTACTCCACAGGGAATGGTGACGGTTTTCGCGGGCACGACCCAAACACTGACGCTCTTCCTCGGTATCGTGTCGGCCATCGCACTCCTGGTGGGCGGGCTGGTAATTATGAACATCATGCTGGTCTCAGTCGGCGAGCGCACCCGGGAGATAGGGCTGCGTCGGGCCGTGGGCGCGCGACGCAAAGATATTCAGTCCCAGTTCCTGACCGAAGCCCTGGCTATTTCCGTGATGGGTGGAGTGATCGGCGTAGTGTTGGGGATTCTCGGTGTGTGGGTGCTGCGGGCAATGACGAAGACGCCGGCCGTGATGTCATGGCAAGCGATACTCCTGGCCGCGGTCTTTTCCGTCGTGGTTGGCATCGTCTTCGGCGTGCAGCCCGCGCGTCGAGCGGCGCGGCTCAACCCAGTTGATGCCCTGCGGACAGAATAGGAATGTGAAGAGCCATGAGATATCGGCTCGGTTTTCGTACCGCGCTGCGCGCGCTGGGGGCGCACAAGATTCGCACTGGGTTGACGCTGCTCGGCATTATCGTTGGCGTAGCCGCAGTTGTGGCAATGGTTGCCATCGGTCAAGGCACGCGAGAGGTAGTGCTGCGTAAGGTCGAGAGCATGGGCACTAACCTGCTCGTGGTGAGCGCAGGCCAGCTCAGGGTCTTCGCGGGCAGGCAGCAGCAGGCCGGGGCGGTAGCCATTACCCTCACGGAAAAGGACGCTCGAGCCATAGCCGAAGAGGTTCCTTCTGTAACATCACTCGCACCGATTCAAAGCAAGAAGCTCCAGGCCAAGTTCGAGGATTCAACTACTACTACGACCATCGTCGGCACCATTCCAGAATTCCAGACGGTACGGAATTTTCATCCGCTTACCGGAGAATTTTTTGATGATGAGCAACTGCGAAGCTCCGCCCGCGTTGCTGTGCTCTGTCAAACTGTCGTGCTCAATCTATTTGCCAATCGAAATCCGATAGGCGAAACTATCCGCATTAATAATGTGCCTTTCAAAGTCATCGGGGTCATGGAGGCAAAAGGATTAGATATCAATGGAAAAGATCAAGACGATCAGATATTTATCCCTTTACGAACAGCCTTACGCCGGTTGTTTAACCTTACCTACCTTAGCACAATTTATATAAACACACAGGATAGTCGCAGCATGGATTCGACAGCATCAGCAATCGCAGACCTGCTTCGCGAAAGGCACCGCCTACCTTCGGATGTCGCCGATGACTTCACCATTCAAAGCCAGACTGCCATGCTGGAAACTCAAGCCGCGGTATCAAGCACCTTCACTTTGCTTTTGGGCAGTATCGGCGGAATATCACTGCTCGTGGGAGGTATCGGCATTCTCGCTATTATGCTGATCGCGGTGCGAGAGCGAACCCGCGAAATCGGATTACGCCGTGCGCTCGGAGCGCGAAAAAAGGATATCCTGCTTCAATTTCTAATCGAGACCAGCCTGTTGAGCGTGATTGGAGGCGCAATCGGGGTACTGATTGGAGTCGTAGCTGGCAAGATTGTCTCGCTCGTGACAGGCTGGCCCATGCTCATTCCGTGGGCAGTGGCTCTTGTATCAGTTGTCTTCTCAGTTATCCTCGGCCTAGTCTTTGGCGTCTTTCCGGCCCGCAGGGCGGCCGCACTCGATCCCATTGTGGCGCTTCGCATTGAATAGAATCGAATATGCTGCATGCTAGCGTATGACAAATTGCCTGGCACTTGTGTTTGACAGTCCGGCGGCGGATTGTTATACTCGGCGCAGATTTCTTAAACACTCGGGATGTTGTAATATTTTGTGTCAGGATGCGCTCTGGCTGCAAGAAGCAACGCGAGCTAGATGTTCGATAGTCTAACCGAAAAACTGCAGGCCGCATTTCGCAAGCTGACCGGCAAGGGCCGCTTGTCGGAGCAGGATGTTGCCTTGGCCTGCCGGGAGATCCGGCTGGCCTTGCTGGAAGCGGATGTGAATTTCCGCGTGGTGAAGGATTTCGTTGCCCGCATTCAGGAGAAGGCGGCGGGCAAGGAGATTCTGGAGAGTCTTACTCCGGGCCAGCAAGTTGTTAAGATAGTGAACGAAGAGCTGGTTCATCTGCTGGCGGGAGACGAGCAGCAGGCGGACAAGCCGGCCGACACTTATATGCTGGTAGGTTTGCAGGGCGGCGGCAAGACCACTACCGCGGCGAAGCTGGCGCTGCATTTGCGCAATAAGGGAAAGCGCCCGCTGCTGGTGGCGACGGACCTGCGGCGGCCGGCGGCGGTGGAGCAGTTGGCGATCATCGGCCGGCAGGTGAATGTGCCGGTCTTTCTGCCGGAGGGGGAGAAAGACTCGTTGAGGGTGGCGCTGGCGGCGCTGAAACATGCGCGCGAACAGGGCTTGTCGCCGGTGATAATTGATACGCAAGGCCGCACGCATGTAGATAATGAATTAATGGCCGAGTTGAAGGAGATGCGCGGGGCGCTTCCTTCGGCCGAGGTTTTGCTGGTGCTGGACGCGATGACCGGGCAGGAAGCCGTGAAGGTGGCGCAGGCCTTCGAGGAGGCGCTCAATCTATCCGGTTTTATTTTGACCAAGCTGGATGGCGATGCCCGGGGCGGGGCGGCGCTTTCGCTGCGTTCTGTGGCCGGGAAGCCTATCAGATATATTGGGACAGGAGAAAAGCCGGAAGCGCTGGAGCCTTTTCTGCCGGAAAGAATGGCCTCGCGCATTCTGGGCATGGGGGATATTCTCACTCTGATAGAAAAGGCGGAGGTGGTAATCAGCGAGAAGGAAGCGCGCGCGCTGGAAGAGAAGATTCGGCGCCACCGCTTCGATCTCAACGATTTTTTGGAGCAATGCCAGCGCATCTCGAAAATGGGCTCATTGGACAGCCTGCTGGCGATGATTCCGGGCCTGGGAGGAATGCGCCAGCAATTACAGGGCGGCGTTGATCCGAAGGCGTTAAATCAAATGATGGCGATAATTCAATCCATGACGGTGCGGGAGCGGGAAGAGCCGGAGATCATCAAGGGCAGTCGTCGCCGGCGCATTGCCAAGGGCTCGGGGGTCAGGGTGGAAGAGGTAAATCTGGTGCTTTCACAATTCCGGCAAATGAAGCAGATGTTGGCGCAGTTTACCGACAAGGGCGCAGGTTTAGGAAAAGGAATTCGTCTGCCGAAGTTGTAGATAAATATAGTTGAGAGTTAAGAGTTGAGAGTTGAGAGTTAAGAGTTGAGAGTTGAGAGAGGCAACTAAGACGGAGAACTTTGAACTTTGAACTCTGAACTGGAAATTGAGAACTGAGAACTGAGAACTGGGAACTCTCAACTTGAACTAATGCGTTGGAGGCATTGAATGGCTGTAAAGATTCGATTGCGAAGAACCGGAAAGAAGAAGGAAGTGCATTACCGGATAGTGGTAACCGAGGCGAGTGCGGCGCGGGAGGGGACTTTTATCGAGGCGATCGGATATGTCAACCCGCGCCTGGATCCGCCGCAGGTCCGATTGAATGAGGAACGCGCGAAGCTGTGGCTAGGGCGCGGGGCGCAACCCACAGATACCGTAAGATCTATTCTGATTCGCCAGGGGCTGCTGGAGAAAACCAGGGCGGGCGCGAAGCGCGAGGCCACGGAAGCCGCGGCTATCGGCGAAGAAAGCTAACCCTCCGCAAGGGGAGGTGGATAAAATGCAAGAACTGATCGTGATGGTGGTTAAAGCTCTCGTGGATGAACCGGAAAAAGTTATCGTAAGAAGAGTGGAAGGGGAGCGCAGCATAATTTTTGAGGTCAGGGTTGCGTCTTCCGATCTCGGCAAAGTGATTGGCAAACAGGGCCGCATCGCGAATTCGCTGCGCACGATTGTCAAGGCCGCCGGCACCAAGCAGCACAAGAGCATCTGGGTAGATATTAATTCCATAAGTGAGTCGTCGCAGGAGGAAATGAATGGCGAGCATAGCAGTTAAGCGGCCGATACAGGTCATAGCAATTGTTACGGAAGAATTGAAGCAAGAGTTGATGCAGGAATTGCAGGAGGCCGCGGACAACACGCAGCAGCGCATCGAGCAGATGGAATTTCAGGGCCGGCGCTATTTGGCCGATGTGCAGCGCAACAACCTCACGCAAGCCATGGCGGTGCGCCAGCAGCTCGAAAAAGAGAAGACCAAATACGAAGACATCAAGAAAGAACTCCAGCAGCGCATGCAGGAAGTTACCGCGCTGGAAATAGATTCCGAGTATGCGCGGGGAACGTTGGAAAGCGAAGTTCAAATCGCGGTCGGGGACAACCTCTTTGAAAAACTGGGCCGCGCCCAGGTGGTCATCAAAGACGGGGTCATCCAGGAAATTCGCGAGTAGTGGACAAATCTCAAAGACCGCCGGATCCTGATTTCATGCTTATTGGCCTCATCGTGGGGACCTTCGGCTGGCGGGGCGAGATTAAGGTGCGGCCGGAGACGGATTTTCCGGAACGTTTCCTGGAGCTAAAGGAAGTGTTGATAGAGCATCCCGCCGGCCCGCGCCGGTTATGCCATGTGGAAACGGTGCGCGTCACCGAGCGGCAAATCAAACTGAAGCTGGCGGAATTCAATAACAAAGAGGAGGCCGCCTCCCTGCGCGAGTCATTCATCTTGATCCCCAAATCCCAGGCGGCGCCGCTCCCCGAAGGGCACTACTACCTCCATCAAATTATTGGCCTGTCCGCACAGACCGTTGAAGGCAAGGAATTGGGCAAAATAACAGAGGTGATTCGCGCGCCCGGAAATGACGTTTATGTAACGCCTCTGGTGGATATTCCCGCGCGCAAGGAAATTGTGAAGGAAATCAACCTCGAACGAGGAATAATAATAGTAGATATGAGCGAACCGGAAAGCGCAGACGAAGCTGAACTCTGAGCACTTCGGAACTCTCAACTAACAACTCTGAACTCTCATGATTTTTGACGTCATCACAATTCTGCCGGAGATGTTTGTCGGGCCTCTGAGCGAGAGCATCCTGGCGCGCGCCCGGGAGCGCGGCCTAATCACGATCAATATTCGCAATCTGCGGGATTACACCACCGACAAACACCGCGTAACCGACGACAGCCCTTATGGGGGTGGGGTGGGGATGGTAATGAAGCCGGAGCCTATCTTTGCCGCGGTGGAAGCGCTACGCTGCCCGACTGAGGCCTGTTGCCGCGAGTCCGTTATCCTGCTTTGTCCCCAGGGGCGAAGGTTCGATCATGCCCAGGCCAAGGAGTTTTCTGCGCGGGACCACCTCATTTTCATTTGCGGCCATTACGAAGGCATTGATGAGCGGGTGAGGGAGCATTTGGCGGAGCGGGAGATCTCCATCGGCGATTATGTGCTGACCGGAGGCGAGCTGCCCGCCATGGTGATAATTGATGCGGTGGCGCGGCAGGTGGCGGGGGTGGTCGGCGCGCCCAGCGGGCCGGAGAGCGATTCCTTTGCCGAGGGCTTGCTGGAATATCCGCAATATACCCGGCCGGTGGACTTTCGCGGTCTGAAGGTGCCGGATATTCTATTATCAGGAAATCATGAGCAGATTCGGCTTTGGCGCCGCCGCCAAGCCCTGCTGCGCACTTTGCGGCAGCGGCCCGATTTGCTTGACAAGGCGGCGCTTTCACCGGAAGATCGTAAATTGCTGAGCGAGCAAGATGGCCCAAAATAGCGCCAAAAATATCTTATTTTCCTTGACATTATACAGAACCTCCGTATATAATTAACTGCATAATTAGACACTTGTTTGCTATTAGATGGGATTGGGAATACTGAATAAAGCTCGCGAAAGGGGGTCCAAATGTGGCTCACTAAAGACAGGCATTGGGGCGTTTCCGGCAGAAGAACTTCGGTGGTGGCGAGCATCGTGCTTTCGGTGTTTGCAGTAGGTATCTGGATGGGGATTGCAGGCGCGGCCACCACGCCCACATATAAGCCTCAACAGGTCGTGGTTGCGTTAAAGAAGAAATCCGGCACCATGACCGTAGCAACGCTGGCGCAGAAGCTGAAGCTCAAGCTGATCAAGAGCATGCCGACCCTGAAAGCGGGCGTGTTGCAGCTGCCGCCAAAGACGAATCCCAAGACCTTTGCGGTAATGCTGAAGCGGATCGCGGAAGTGCGCCTGGCGGAGCCCAATTACCTTTATTATCCCATGGTGCTGGAAGCACCTGATGACCCGGCCTATAACGAGATTGATGACTATTATGCTTGGGACCCGGATCTGGCCACCTGGTATCAATGGGACTTGCATCTCATTGATGCGCTTGGAGGGTGGTCCATCTGGCCGAATCAATATTATACATCGGAGATAAAGCCGCTGGATACCATTAAGGTGGGGGTGATAGATACAGGCATTGACCGGACTCATGCGGATTTTATCAATGCAGGCGGGAGCAGCACGGATGCGTTGCTGGGCGGCCAGCTAGATATTGCAAATTCCGCCAATCTGGTATCAGGATATAGCGGGCCCTATCCAAGTTTTGATGATGAATATGGACACGGCACCCATGTTGCCGGCACGATTGCTGCGGCGACGAACAACGGACAATCTTTCGATGAGCCGGGAGGCGGCATGGCCGGCCTCGGCTATAACAGCCAGATTCTTACGCTAAAGATATTCGGCGCTTTTGGCGGGGCTTCGGATTATGATATCGCGACGGCCATTGCTTATGGCGCGGATAAGGGAGCAAAGGTTTTAAACCTCTCTCTTGGCGGACCGGGCTACTCTCAGCTTACGCAAGACGCCATCAATTACGCCTGGACTAATGGGACCATTTGTGCGATCTCTATGGGAAATGACGCCCAAGGCACCTATCCCAATTACCCGGCGGCGTGTGATCGGGTGCTGGCAGTTTCGTCCACCTCGATAGATGATGCGCTGGCCTCCTATTCCAGTTTTGGCAACTGGGTGGGCATTGCGGCGCCCGGGGGCGATACTTCGACCGGTCCCTATTATCTCGGGACCTGGTCAACTCTGCCCACTTATCCCGTAACCCTGAACTTATATGGCTACAACTTGAACTATGACTATCTTGAGGGCACTTCGATGGCCGCTCCCCATGTTGCTGGCTTGGCCGCGCTCTATGCGGGATATCGCTATGATGCCACCGGCAGCTACGCCACCCCGCTGGAGGTCTTTCAAGCGATCCAGCGCGGCGCGGACAATATCGCCGGCACGGCAAAGGGAGGGTGGTCGAGATACGTTGGTTATGGACGTATCAATGTCTATAATACCATGGCGCAGCTAAACGCTCGAGACGCCACCGTCGGCGGCATTACCGGCCAGGTTACTTCCGGTGGCACGCCGGCACCCTATATCAATGTTATTGCGGTTGCCACCTCCGGAATCGGTCGATATACCACCACCAGCCGAGTAGAGGATGGCTGCTACCGGCTGGCGAATTTGCCTGAAGGCACTTATAACCTTACGGCGTCAAGTGGGGGAAGAAGCGCTTCGCTGAGCAATGTTACTGTAACTGCGGGCTGCGATACCCCCGGGATTGATCTGGCTGTTCCTGCAGCGCCCGCGGGGAGTCTCAGCGGGACCATCACTGATTCTACCTATGGATTCACAATCCCCGCGCAAATTTGGGTGCGCAAGAGTTCTCCTTCGAATAGCCCGTGGCTCGCTAAAATTGACAATGATCCGTGGACCGGGGCATATTCTGTTACCGGTCTGAGCACGGGCAATTATGTTATTTATGCAACTTCCTACCTCTATCGCGCCCAGCAGTTCAGCGCGGTGGCGGTGACAGTTGACCAGACAACCTGGAAGAATGTGGCGCTCAGAAGTTATTAATGTTGCGCGGAAGTGAAAAATTCAGAAATTCGTGAAAATTGTGATATTGTTAAAACGCTGCGCAAGCGGAATCGGATGACCGTTCCCTGGTCAGCGTGATTTTGGGAGGACAAGAATGAAAGTGCGATTAAAGAGGACGACGCTTTGTGGAGTCATGGCACTAGCAGTCATACTCGCGGCCTTGGCGGGCCCGGCAATGGCAGATACCTGGACGGTGGGACCGACGGGCACATGGCCGGATGTCCAGAGCGCGCTGAACAGCGTAGCGCCGGCGCCGGTGGTGGCGAGCGGAGACACCATTTTTGTCCAGGCAAAACCGACCCCGTATCCCGGATTTAGCGTAACCGGCGCCGATGGGAAGGCAAAAAATGTATTAATCATTGGCGCCGGCACCGGCAGCACCACCATAGGGGGGACCATCTATATCGGGCCGGGACACAACGGCAGCTGGGAGACCGGCACGGTCATATCGGGCTTCACCATCAGCGTTCCCGATGGCGACGGTATTGTTATATCAGCCAGTAGTGCCGGCGCTAGTAATCCAATCATCAGCAACAATGAGATCGTTGATTGCGGGGGGGCGGGAATCGTCATAAGTGGCGGTAGCGCTGCGCCGACCCTTGAATATAATGATATCATCGGCAACGGCGATTCCGGGATACAGATATTCGGCGGCAAACCGACTCTGGATTTCAATTTTATTAATTTCAATGTCGGCACCGACGGCGGCGGCATCTACGCCGTCGGTGATGCCCCGTCGGTGAATTTGACGCCGGTCATAACGCCGCCTAGCGGCCCTCCCTATCGCTCCTATAACGATGTCTCTTATAACATGGCCTTCTATTCTGGTGGAGGCGTGTATATAGCAGGGAGTGGGGGAAGTTTAAGCATTGTCGAAAACTTCAGTGTTGACGGCTATACCGATTACTATATGTTTGGGAACTACGCGGGAATGGACGGCGGGGCGATCTATGCAGATGGTTCAACGAACGCGACCATCACCGGCTTCGTAGAAATGAACGGCGGCCTTACCCGAGTCTTGAACATCTACTTAGAGGACAATTACGCCGGCGGATATGGCGGAGCGGTCTCCATGGGGGGAGATGGAAATTGCCGGGTGCAATATGCCGTCATAGACCACAACATTGCTGATTTCATGGGCGGGGGAATTGATATGTGGCCCTCCATTAAGGGAACGGCGCAATTGCTGACTAGTATCGTGACTAACAATGAAGCCAGCTATGGTGGAGCGATAAATATGGATGGGGCGGGGCCCAACGCGCGCAATAATATTATTGAACTCAATATTGCCTACGAGGAAGGCGGGGCCGTTGCCAGCAGCACCGGCGGCGGGACCATTGAGAGCAACATTATACGCTACAACATCGCCACAAACGGAGGTGCAGTCCTTCTTTTCGACGGAATTTTCGATGTTCTCGGCTACAACTACATCACCGATAATACCGCTACCGGCGAAGACGGCGGCGTAAGAATTGAGGGTGGGTGGGAGCCGTTTGTAACGGATAATGAGATTCGCGGCAATCTGGCGGCCGCGGGCGGGGGCGGCATATCCATCTTGAATGACGTTACCTTTGCTTTCATAGCCAATAACCTGATCGAAGGCAATACGGCCGGAAGCGAAGGCTTGGAGGGCCGGGGCGGCGGCATCCGTGTGGAGACGTTGGCGGATTCCTACGCCAAGATCCAGAACAACACCATTATCGGCAATAGTGTTGTGGGTCCGAACGGGGGCCGGGGCGCGGCGCTCTACTTCGATGTTTTGGCGCCGCTGGATTTTGCCAACAACATCGTCGTGAACAATCTTGACGGCGGCGGGATTTATGCCATGACCGTGGCGCGGTCCTGGGTCTATGCCTTCAATAACGACGCCTGGAATAATACCACCTATGACTGGGGCGGCGGCTTCGGCAATATGAAGGGACTAAATGGCAACATCTCCGCGGATCCGCTCTTTGTTCCTGGGCCAGCGGGTAACTTTTACCTAAGCCAGGTGGCTGCCGGAGAAAATCCCAGCCTTCCCTGGTATTTGGCCAAGCCCGGGCAAAACGTTAATCTTCCGTCATATGAGGCCAAAGACCAGACAGTCAATAGTCCCTGCGTAGATGCTGGCATCATCACCGCCATCGAGGCGCAGGTGGCCGATGCCACAACCCGCAATGATTACGATTATTCCCATGCGCGAGACACCGGCAAGGTGGATTTGGGTTACCATTACCGCTTCCAGGACGATGATGGTAATGGCGTTCCCAATTTGTTTGAACTGCAGCCCGGACTAGGCTGTGTTCCCTGGTATGCCAACCATCCTTATCAGGGACTCGATGAACCCTATTACCCGCTGCAAGGCGATGATGCTAATTGGGATCAGATTAACAATATTGGCGATTTTGACGGTTTGACTGTGCTGGAAGAATACCAGCTTCGCACCGATCCGCAGGATTTCGATAGCGATGATGACGGATTGGCCGATGGCGATGAAATTATCCGCGAGACCGATCCTACCAATCCCGACACCGACGGCGATGGCATAACCGACGGCGACGAGGTAAATGTCTATCACACGGACCCGCTGGTTGGAAACACCGGGGTTTATGGCTTTGTGACGCGCGCCGATACCGGTGCGGCTGTGGTCGGCGCAACGATTGAACTAAAGCAGGGCGCCACCGTGAAATATACGGTAACTTCCGATACCAGCGGCGCTTACCGCGCGGACAGCAGCACCGGAACCTATGATGTGGTGTGCAGCAAGACTGGATTTATACCAATTACCGAAAGCGGAGTCGTGGTGCTGACCGACAAAGCAACTATTGTGAACTTTGTATTAGTGCCGGTGGCCGGCATTGCCGGGACGGTAAGGCGGGCGATTGACAATATACCAATTGGCAGCGCGCAGATTACCGTTTCCCAAGGCGGCGTGCCGGTGGGGCTTCCCGTCGAGACCGACGCTACGGGCGATTACTTCATTGCAATGGATCCCGGCACCTATGATGTTACGTGCGACGCCTCCGGCTATGTGTCCCAGACTGAGACCGATGTTGTAGTAGCGGCTGAGAGCGTAACAACCCAGGACTTTTCCATGGAGCAGGCGCCCGGTATTGCCGGAAAAGTAACCAGTGCGGTTGGCGGCGGGGCGCTGGCCAACGCCCAGATAGACATAACCCCCCAAGCAGGCGGCCCGGTAGTTACGGTCTTCACGGATGCCAACGGCAACTACGGCGCGGAGCTTCCTGAGGGCGATTATGATGTAACCTGCTCTCGACCCGCCTATGTGTCGCAAACGCAAACCGGCATTGCGGTTGGCGCCAGCGGCGTAACGACGGTTAACTTTGTACTCCAGCAAGCCCCGGGCTTTACCGGGCGGGTAATATCGGCGGCGACCAGCAATCCTATTGAGGGGGCCACCATAAGCGTGACGCAGCTTGGAGTCGAGAGATATACTACCACGACTGATGCCGACGGGTATTATAGCGTGGAAACCGCGGTGGGAACCTATAGTATAGATTGTTCGCATACGGGGTATATTGACCAGACGCAAAGCGGCGTTGGGGCCGTGCTGGGTCACTTGACGGTAGTGAACTTCTCGCTGCAGCAGTCGGCGCAGATCAACGGCACGGTAACAAGGGCCTCGGATGGCGCGCCCATTGAGGGCGCCTCCATACAGATTTTCGAACAGCGCACCGGCCGGCTGTTGTATTCAACGACGTCCGATGCGGACGGAAACTACGCGATCGTGAGCAACATCGCCTCCGGCACGGATGCCGTCCAGGTATCAGCCACGGGCTATATCACGCAGGCCTCCATGGTGACATTTACCGCGGGCCAGATATATGCGCTCGACTTCGTACTGGTTGCGGCGCCTACCAGGCTGGAGGGCAACATTCTGCCGGCGGCCGGAGGGGCGGGGATTTCCGGAGCGCGCATTGCCGCCTATAATGGTTCGACCCTGGCGGCCTCCTGCGCATCGAATCTCATCGGCGGATATTCGCTGCTGCTGCCCGGCGCGGGCGATTACACAATACTGGTGACGGCGGCCTCTTATGCGCGCCAGCAGACCGCCCTCTCCATCTCCGCGGGCGAGAGAGTGGAGCAGGGATTCAGCCTGGTCCGTTTCAGCGGCAATCCCATTACTTTGTCTGCGCCGACGGTAAATCCCGCAAGCGGGAATGGCGCCACGGTCTTTCAATATCGCGTAACTTACACGCATGAATGGGGCAAGGCGCCGACCATCATGCGGGTCTTTATCAACGGCAGCGCCAAGACTATGACCCTGATTTCCGGCAATGCCTACGAAGGCGCGGTGTTTGGTTATTCGACCACCCTCAGCGCGACATCGCACAACTACTATTTCTCCTTTGGAGACGGAACCACTACCAAGAGACTGCCGACTTCAGGTTCCTATCCCGGTCCTGTAGTATCGGGCAGTTCTTCGACGGTGAGCGGAAATGCGATTTCCCTGGCCATGGGGAATACCAGTCCGGGAACGGGTGGGCCTACGGCCACTTACCGTTATCGAGTGGTCTATCAGAATCGAGCGGGCCGGCCGGCAACGCTCGCCAGGCTCTATATAGACGGTAGTGCCAAGCCCATGACGTTGCTCTATGGAAGCGCCGGCGAAGGTGCGGTGTATGAATATGCCACCACCTTAAAGATCGGGAGGCACAAATTTTATTTCAAGTTTGGTGACGGCAAGAGCAGCAAACGTTTGCCGCTATCCGGAGCCTATGTAGGGCCGGTAGTAACAAGCGTTCCCTGACCGCAGGAAGCGGCGAGGACTACTGCCGGCAAAACAGGTGGGAACGAGAGGGCTGATGGGCCTTCCGGAGCGCCTGAAAAAATAGTTCAATAATGCTTAAAAAAATGCCAGTCGGGGGCTTGACAAGCTTTCGGCATGTGGTATACTATACTTTCAGATTGAACTGAACCTTGGCAGCGTCGCTATTGAGAGAGGCCCCGAGAGAGGGTCTCTCGTTTGTTGAAAAGGCTGCCGAGAATGAACCTTGAAAACCAAATAGTGTCCGGAAAGATTGTGTGGGCTAGCTCCGCAAGAGTGCTACGAAGCTTTAGCGAAGTAGGACGAATGCGGATATCCAAATGGCGTGAAACCTCGGCGAGAGTCGAGGTTAAATATTCCAATGGAGAGTTTGATCCTGGCTCAGGACGAACGCTGGCGGCGTGCTTAAACTATGCGAGTCGTGCGGGGCTGATTTACGAACCGCAAGGGGAGTGATGAGGCCTAGCGGCGAACGGGTGAGTAACGCGTGAGTAACCTGCCTGCAGGACTGGGATAACTCCGAGAAATCGGGGCTAATACCGGATATGAAGCCGATACACCTGTATTGGTTTGGAAAAGAGCAATCTGCCCGCAGAGGGGCTCGCGTACTATCAGCTAGTTGGTAGGGTAAAGGCCTACCAAGGCTATGACGGTTAGCCGGTCTGAGAGGATGGCCGGCCACACTGGGACTTAGACACGGCCCAGACTCCTACGGGAGGTAGCAAGTGGGAATTTTGCACAATGGGCGAAAGCCTGATGCAGCGACGCCGCGTGAGGGATGAAGGCCTTCGGGTCGTAAACCTCTGTTGATGGGGAAGAATAACTGACGGTACCCATCGAGGAAGCCTCGGCTAACTCCGTGCCAGCAGCCGCGGCAAGACGGAGGAGGCTAGCGTTGTCCGGATTGACTGGGCGTAAAGCGCATGTAGGCGGGGCCTTAAGTCGGTGGTGAAATATTCCCGCTCAACGGGAAAACTGCCGCCGAAACTGAGGTTCTTGAGGGCAGGAGGGGAGAGTGGAATTGCTGGTGTAGCGGTGAAATGCGTAGAGATCAGCAAGAACACCCGTGGCGAAGGCGGCTCTCTGGACTGTTCCTGACGCTGAGATGCGAAAGCCAGGGGAGCGAACGGGATTAGATACCCCGGTAGTCCTGGCCGTAAACTATGGTCACTAGGTGTCGGGAGATCGACCCTCTCGGCGCCGTAGCTAACGCATTAAGTGACCCGCCTGGGGAGTACGGCCGCAAGGCTGAAACTCAAAGGAATTGACGGGGGCCCGCACAAGCGGTGGAGCATGTGGCTTAATTCGACGCAACGCGAAGAACCTTACCAGGGCTTGACAGTTGCGGAATCCTGGTGAAAGCTAGGAGTGCCCTTCGGGGAGCCGCAAAACAGGTGGTGCATGGCTGTCGTCAGCTCGTGTCGTGAGATGTTGGGTTGAGTCCCGCAACGAGCGCAACCCTCACTGTGTGTTGCCAGCGGTTCGGCCGGGAACTCACACAGAACTGCCTCGGTAACGGGGAGGAAGGCGGGGATGACGTCAAGTCCGCATGCCCTTTATGTCCTGGGCTGCACACATGCTACAATGGGGAGGACAATGGGTCGCAATACCGCGAGGTGGAGCTAATCCCCAAAACTTCCCCCAGTTCGGATTGCAGTCTGCAACTCGACTGCATGAACGTCGGAATCGCTAGTAACCGCAGATCAGCTATGCTGCGGTGAATACGTTCTCGGGCCTTGTACACACCGCCCGTCAAGCGATGAGAGTCAGTTGCACCCGAAGTCGCTGGCCTAACTCGAAAGAGAAGGAGGCGCCCAAGGTGCGGCTGGCGATTGGCGCTAAGTCGTAACAAGGTAGCCGTACCGGAAGGTGCGGCTGGATCACCTCCTTTCTAAGGAGATGGGAATTAAGGCAATGGACATTGGGTCTGCCGGTCTGCCAGGCTTGCAGCAGTCCATCTGCTTCCCAACTTCAGGTCGAACCACGCAATCTGCCGGATACTATTGGGTTTTCAAGGTTACAGGAGCTGTGATTTGGGCCTTCTGGCAATTACGTAAATCAAGCTGCACATGGATGGGAAGGAGTCGCCGGGAGGGGCTCGTCCCCTCCCGGTGTTTCTTTGACCGGCAGAGGTCAAAGCAGAGCAATCGAACCTTGAAATTCAAGATTGTCCCCCACCGTCTAAGGGGGCTTAGTTCAGTGGGAGAACGCCTGCCTTGCACGCAGGAGATCACCGGTTCGAGTCCGGTAGCCTCCACTTATCAGGGGGCGTTTAGCTCAGTTGGCTAGAGCGCGGCCCTGATAAGGCCGAGGTCGGTGGTTCGAGCCCACCAACGCCCATTCTGCGTCGCTCCGAAGGAGCTATGCAGAATGGAGAGAGGCAAGGCAGGATAGTTAACAGTGGTCAGTGGTCAGTTCTCAGATAAAATGGGGAATTCTATAACTGAGAACTAATGACTGAGAACTGAGAACATCATTCATGTTGACACAGGTCAACATGAATGATAAGATAGCGCGCCTAGAAGCGCATATGCACCTTGATAATTGAATAGAGGAGAAGTATCAATCGAATCGTGGGATTCGTCGAGGCACTCTCTCTGTGAATATTCTTCTCCAGAGGGATCCGTGAGAATGGATTCCCTGTCTGGAGGGGGTAAGCTACAAAGGGCGCATGGTGGATGCCTTGGCAGAAGTCGCCGAAGAAGGGCGTGGCAAGCGACGATACGCCTCGGGGAGCCGCAAGCTGGCTATGATCCGGGGATACCCGAATTGAGGAATCTGCGCCGGAGTAATGTCCGGCCACTGCAGAGCCAATACATAACTCTGCAGAGGGAACCAGGGGAAGTGAAACATCTCAGTACCCTGAGGAAAAGAAATCAAACCGAGATTCCCTTAGTAGTGGCGAGCGAAAGGGGAACAGCCTAAACCGGTTTCATGCACATAGCTCACCGGCGTTGTGAAATCGGTGTTGTGGGGGCTGATTGGGCGGAGCGGTGAACCCGCCGGAGAGTTACCAATCATTGTTTTAGCCGAATGCGCTTGAAAGGCGAGCCATAGACGGTGAAAGCCCGGTAGGCAAAAGAACAATGACTCTCTTAATCGGCTTCCCAAGTACCACGGGACACGTGAAACCCTGTGGGAATCCGGGAGGACCATCTTCCAAGGCTAAATACGACTTCTGACCGATAGTGAACTAGTACCGTGAGGGAAAGGTGAAAAGTACCCCGGAAGGGGAGTGAAATAGTACCTGAAACCGTGTGCCTACAAGCGGTCGGAGCACTATGTATAGACTTCGGTCTAGACAGTGTGACGGCGTGCCTTTTGCATAATGAACCGGTGAGTTATTGTCCGCGGCAAGGTTAATCCCTTATGGGGAGGAGCCGTAGTGAAAGCGAGCCTTAATAAGGCGTTTAGTCGCGGGCAATAGACCCGAAGCCAGGTGACCTACCCATGGACAGGGTGAAGCCCCGATAATATCGGGGTGGAGGCCCGCACCAGTGTCAGTTGAAGATGGCTTGGATGAGCTGTGGGTAGAGGTGAAATGCCAATCGAACCTGGGGATAGCTGGTTCTCCCCGAAATAGCTTTAGGGCTAGCCTCGGTTGGTCAGTTACGGGGGTAGAGCACTGGATGGGCTAGGGGCGCTAACGCGTTACCGAACCTAACCAAACTCCGAATACCGTAACTTAGCAGACCGGGAGTCAGACGGCGGGGGATAAGCTTCGTCGTCAAAAGGGAAACAGCCCAGACCGTCAGCTAAGGTCCCTAAAACAGGCTAAGTGGTAAAGGAAGTGATGTCGCCAAAACAGCCAGGAGGTTGGCTCAGAAGTAGCCATCCTTTAAACAACGTACAACAACGGACTGGTCGAGTGACATTGCGCCTAAAATGTAACGGGGCTCAAGCCTGTTACCGAAGCTGCGGACTTCGAGCAATCGGAGTGGTAGGGGAGCGTTCCATGCTGGGAGAAGGGATACCGCAAGGAGTCCTGGACGGCATGGAAGTGAGGATGCCGGTATGAGTAGCGAAAAAGAGAGTGAGAATCTTTCTGGCCGAAAGTTCAAGGTTTCCTGGGGAAGGTTCGTCCGCCCAGGCTTAGCCGGGCCTAAGGCGAGGCCGAAAGGCGTAGTCGATGGACAGACGGTAGATATTCCGTCGCCAGTAAGAGACGATAAAGACACAATGGGGTGACGCCGTGGGAATTGCCAGCGCACTGTTGGATGTGCGTTTGGGCTCGTAGAAAGGCAGATTGGCAAATCCGTCTGTCAATTTCGAGGAGCTTGACGAGGCAGAGGCAACGAAGCCGAAGTGGTGTTACCAATGCGGCCAAGAAAAACCTCTAGTGAGTCTTTTACTGCCCGTACCGTAAACCGACACAGGTGAACAAGTAGAGAATACTAAGGCCCGCGAGAGAACCCTCGCTAAGGAACTCGGCAAAATAACCCCGTAACTTCGGGAGAAGGGGTGCCCTTGTCCTTCTAAAGCTATACGCTAAGGGGGGACGAGGGTCGCAGTGAAATGGCCCAGGCGACTGTTTAACAAAAACACAGGTCTCTGCTAAGCCGCAAGGCGATGTATAGGGGCTGACGCCTGCCCAATGCCAGTCAGTTAAGGGGTGAGGTTATCCTGGCGCAAGTCAGGAGAAGCTTTAAACCGAAGCTCTGGTGAATGGCGGCCGTAACTATAACGGTCCTAAGGTAGCGAAATTCCTTGTCGGGTAAGTTCCGACCCGCACGAATGGCGTAACGATCTGGGCGCTGTCTCGGCGAGGGACTCGGCGAAATTGTAGCGCTTGCGAAGATGCAAGCAACCTGCGACTGGACGGAAAGACCCCGTGGAGCTTTACTATAGCCTGGTATTGCATATCGGGGTCTCGTACAGAGGATAGGTGGGAGCCTATGAAACTTTGCTTTTGGGCGGAGTGGAGGCAACCTTGGAATACCACCTACGAGATTCTGACATTCTAACCCTCGCCCTGATCGGGCCAGGGAACAGTATCAGGTGGGTAGTTTGACTGGGGCGGTCGCCTCCCAAAAGGTAACGGAGGCGTCCAAAGGTTCCCTCAGTGCGGTTGGAAATCGCACGTTGAGCATAAGGGTAGAAGGGAGCCTGACTGTGAGACCTACAAGTCGAACAGAGACGAAAGTCGGGCCTAGTGACCTTGCCGTGGCGAATGGAAGCGCGGTAAATCATCGGATAAAAGCTACCCCGGGGATAACAGGCTTATGCCACCTGAGCGCCCACAGCGACGGTGGTGTTTGGCACCTCGATGTCGGCTCGTCGCATCCTGGGGCTGGATAAGGTCCCAAGGGTTGGGCTGTTCGCCCATTAAAGCGGTACGTGAGCTGGGTTCAGAACGTCGCGAGACAGTTCGGTCCCTATCCGTCGCAGGCGTAGGAGGTTTGAGGAGGGCTGCCGCCAGTATGAGAAGACCGCGGTGGACAAACCTATGGTGTATCAGTTATCCCGCCAGGGGTAAATGCTGAGTAGCCAGGTTTGGTTGGGATAAGCGCTGAAAGCATCTAAGTGCGAAGCCCTCTCCAAGACTAGACCTCCCATCTCTATATGAGAGTAAGGTCACAGGTAGACTACCTGTTTGATAGGCCGGAGGTGTAAGCTCCGTAAGGAGTTCAGCTGACCGGTACTAATGACCGAGGGCTTAACCCCCTCCAGAGAGGGAATCCGCCTTCGCTAAAGCTTCGGCGGACAAGTCCGTTGACTTGATTTTAGTGAAGGTGGAAAATATGTAACGCCCGATGAATCCCATCTTCTCCTCTATTCGCTCAAAGGAAAAAGTCAAAAGGCAAAAGGCAAAACCAATTTAAGTTTTCAGTTCTCAGTTATCAGTAGTCTGGATGATAGACTATGGACTATAAACCCTGGAATCTGAATTTTCGGTTTTTACTTTTTACTTTTACCTTTTTACTTGATTATAGATTTCCCGGTGACTATAGCGATGGGGCAACACCTCTTCCCTTTCCGAACAGAGAAGTTAAGCCCATCAGCGCCGATGGTACTGCTCTGGTAACGGGGTGGGAGAGTAGGTCGTCGCCGGGATTTTTCTTTTTCCGCCCTAAATCAGGGGCGGAAAAAGAAAAATAGTCGCAGAGTCTCAGGGTCTCGGAGTCGCAGGGTCGGAACTGCAACTGCTCCGAATGAGATTGGATCCAAGAGATAATGGTCTATCTTATGTCGTTTGAGACAAAATTTGAACCGCAGAGGGCGCTGAGGGGCGCAGAGAAACCATAAGGGCTGCCGTATGCGACAGCCCTTATCCATCTTCTCTGCGAACTTCGCGTTCTCAGCGGTTTAGCCAATGTAAAGGGCGGCTGGAAACAGCCGCCCTTTTTAATAATTTTACTTCAAAATGATTATTTGGCTTCTTAATTGCTTGCTAAACAATACCATCGCGGATATAATTACATTCAACTTCGTTGCGTTCGGATTGGGGCGCAAAGCAACTAAATGTTCCATATATAGGCTATTTATAAATTAAGTAAATTGGACTGATATTCTCATAATTTTGGAAAGGGGGTACTATGAGCCATTTGGATGATAGCAGAAGTATTCTTGATCAAGTGACAGATGAATATCTCGACTCAATCGTAAAGCAGACGGAAGATCGGCAACTTAATCTGCAAACACAGCCGATTGCCTTAGATACGGCCGTGCAGAAGCTACGAGAGAATCGAAACGCATTGCAGGTAGCTACGATTCCAGGCGGTTTATTCGAGTCATTGCCCGTGTCTATTCAAAGGGAATGCGCAAAGCTTCTTGGTGCCATCTTAAAAAATTTAATAAACCTAAAAGATGGAGACGGGGCTCTCTGCTCTTTCGCATCAAGTGTTGATGCATTACATGCATTTGTCTGGCGTAATCGGATCGCGGACGAATCGAAACAACTCGTGTGCCTCAACGAGGCAATGGATCGTGTCGCGGGCGCCGCGGCGGAAACGCAGAACTTGAAAGAGGTAGTTGTTACTATCCTAGCTCAAGCCGCCGACCTTCAACTGTTAACACAACAGGCTCGAGACGCGGCTGGTGCAGCAAATGAAGCACAAATGCAAACGCAAGCCGCGTGGGATCAGATAAAGGAAATCCCTCAACAAGCACAAGCTGTGGCAACTGCCGCAGATGAGGCAAAACAAATCGCGGAAGCAGCAAAAAATGAAGCAGCCGCATTCCTCCAGCAGTCGCGAGACGCGGCAACTGCAACGGTGCAGGCGCAGCAAGAGGCAGAGGCTGCCCGTCAGCAGACAACTCAGTTTTCACAACAGGCGCAGCAGGAACTGACCAACGCAACTGAGCGAAACAGACTTATAGAGGAGGTCCGTGGCAGGGCAAATGCAAGCGAGACAGACATCACAGGTATTCAGCAAGGTCTGAAGGCGCTATATAATGAAGGTGAAGAATTTCGGAAGCGAATTGCGGATACAGAACAACAGGCAAACACAGTAATTGCCGAAATCAGAGATGCGTCAAAGCAGATAATGAATGAATACACAGCCCGGACAGAAGCTCTCCTCAAAGAGCTTGAGGCAAATGAGGATCGGATAAATCACGCATTGGATAAAGCTACGGGAGTTTCTCTTTTTGACTCATTTGACAAGCGCCGGGATACCATTGGGAATGGCAAGTGGCTCTGGGCGAAGGCAGCAATGTTGCTTGGTATTATTACCGCCGCATTTATCGCGTACGCTCTATTCTCATGTAGGGACATTAATTCAATCCTATACATAAAGTTGGGGCTTCTGTTACCAATGGGTGCCTTGGTATGGATGTGCATAGCGCAATATAATCATGAGCGGCGGCTTGAGGAGGAGTATGCATTCAAGTCCAATATAAGTCTTTCTCTAGTGCCATATAAGAACTTGGTCGCGACGGCATTTGACTCTGAGGATCAAGCATCAAAAGGCAAGTATGCTCAGTTCTTAGTGGACTCAGTTGAGCATGTTTTCACGCCTCCATTTGATCAAGGCGCTAAACCTGATACTGAGATTTTAAAGCTACTCACGCAAGACCAACTGAAATTGCTGGCGGAATTAGCTAATATCGTTCTGCGTGGCAGGAAGTAAATCCCAAAGGTTGATGAACGGAGCCTTAGCATGAAGGAACCGATTACTGTTTACGATCCTACAGATGTGCAGCTCAATCATCTGCGCGACAGAATGACCGAAAAATTATCAGCAACAGATCTTGCTAGGCCAGAAATAGTTCAGCTTATCAATGAGCAACAAGAAGCACTTTTAATTGAATTAAAGATAACCAAAGCGGAGCTAATGGAACTTCGCGGCGAAAATAGGAAACTAACAGAAACAAGAGAGAACTTGCGAGTTCAAGTCGCCAAAATCGAGCAGCACCAAACTATTTTATGGCTTGAAATACCCCTTAGCGTTATTGGCGCATTTTCAGTTAATATGCTTACAAACGATTTAAAAGATATGATGGGATGGTTTTTGCTTCTTATCAGTCTAATGATGCTGCTCTTTTTGCGCTTAGGTAAAGTTGAAACAATCTCTGGAAGAGGTCAAAAAGATGCCGAAGAGAAAAATTAAAGGCAAAATAATTAGAATTTTAGACAAAAGGTCAGTCATCATCAACTTGGGAAAAGAGCATGGAATCAATGAATCAAGCTTATTTTTTATTCTCGGAAAGCCTGAACATGTGATAGATCCATTCAGTAATGAGGAATTGGGATACGTTACGGTAGCAATAGCTCGCGTAAAAGCATCCCAGGTTTTCGATAAATTTACTATTGCCACCACCAGTTGGACCGAAATGAAAGAAACGTGGTTTACGCGCTGGTTAGGCGGTTCAAAGACGATTGATGAGGGAGAGCTTGCTGTTAAGGAAGAAGAGATTAAACCCTGGGACGCAAAATCCCAAAGTGCCATGATTGCGATTGGAGACGAAGTAGAGGTAGAAATTGATGAGCATGAGCATGAGCAAGCCTCACTAGTGCCGGAACAAACAGAAGAAACAGAACATGCAGAAAAGGAAGTTGCACAAACGAATTCAGATGATGAAGTCGCAACGGGGGGGACAGAGATTTCAGATGAAGTTTAGTCAAAGAAATTTGTTTGGAATCACGCCTATTGGATTAATTTCCAATGAGAAATAAAAGAGATTGCTGAATCTTGGCTATCCCTTTTATTATCTTTATATGCGCGTCCATCTCATCTACAATATATCCGACTCCGCTGTCCTTATTTTCGCTAAATGCTGACGCTTCCCTCTCGCCTAATGCAGAGCGCGTAATTTAGGGCGGCGGCATGGTAGGTTCACGTGGTAAATGATATGCTCCTCCCTTGATCTTCTTGCCTTGTTAAATCATTGTGTTTTCTTTGAGCCATGGCAGATTCTGTCATATGAAGGCTTGGCGAAGTAGGATGTGGCAAAATTACAACTACGGCGTTACGGCCAATCTTTCATTCGGCTCTTGTGGTTCCAGCACGTCCCCGTCCATTTTATAGCGTTTGAGGACGAAGTGGGTGGCGGTGCTTTGGACGCCTTCGAGGGAGGCGAGTTTTTCCGCGACGAAGTAAGCGACTTCCCGCATGTTTTTGCCTTTGACCACGACGTGCAGGTCGTAATCGCCGGACATGAGATAGAGCGAGTGGACCTCGGGGAAGCCCATGATCCGTTCCGCCACGGCGTCGAAGCCGACGCCCCGCTGGGGGATGACGCGCACTTCGATAAAGGCGAAGACATCTTCCAAACCGGCCTTGTCCCAGTTAATAACTGCCTTATATTTGATGATTATGCCCAGGTCTTCGGCCTTTTTGATGATGGCGCGGATTTCTTTTTCGTCGCGGCCCGTGCGCTCGGCAATTTGTGCGGGAGTTACCCGCGCATCATCCGCCAGGATCTGAAGAATCTGTTCCATTTTTCGCTCCTACTGTAGGGCTGGCGTTCCTACGCCAGCCGCGATTTCGGCGGGCGCGGGAGCGCTCCGCCCTACACTTCTTTGCAACTGAGCAAGTCCCTAAGTATCAGTTCACACTTGATGAGAATACGGTCATTCTGAGTAAGTAATTCAGCATAGGCTGAATTGCGCCGCGAAGTCCCTAAGTCTGCCTTAGGCAGACCGGGATGTCCCTAAGCCTTTGGCCGGGATGGCGGCCTGCCTATGGCAGGCTTAGCCAGCGGCTCTATAAGAGCCTAGCCAAATCTGCAAGAAATTATGGTAGAGATTCTTCGCGTCATCCGCCACCTATGGTGGCGAACTCGCTCAGAATGACATTCTACTCACTATGCGTGAACTGTTACGTCCCTAACTAAATTTTTGTGCCCAGTGGCACGGCCGTCAACCTCCGGCGGACAAAATCTCGGCCGTGAGCAATCTGCGCATCTTACCAATAAATCACGGGCGGGACGCCCGTGCCACGCTATTTATGTATTCCCAAGCCGAGGATTTCTTCCGCGGCTTCCTGGGTCGGTTCGGCCAGGGTGGGATGGGCATGAATGGTGTCGGCCAACTGCTTTGCCGTAAGCTTCATCTGCACGGCCAACACAGCTTCGGCGATCAAATCCGTAACCCGGGGCCCGATCATCTGCGCGCCCAGCACGATGCCGCTGTCGGCCGCCGCCACAATTTTTACGAATCCATTGCGTTCTCCAATGGCCAGCGCCTTGCCGAGCGCGCGGAAGGGGAAGCGCCCCACCTTTACCGTAATCCCTTGCTTTGCGGCCTCTGCTTCATTCAGGCCCACGCTGGCGGTTTCGGGATGGGTGTAAACACAGGCCGGCACGGCCCGGTAATCCATCTCTTCATTATGACCCAGCGCATTCGCCACCGCGACTTTGCCTTCCGCCGAGGCTTTGTGGGCCAACTGCAGGCCGCCAATCAGATCGCCGATGGCATAAATGCCCGGGATGTTGGTTTCCAGTTTCGCATTCGCCTTCACAAAACGGCGGTCCATTTCGATGCCGACGGTATCCAGCCCAAGCCCGTCGGTATAGGGGACGCGGCCGGTTGCCATCAACACCAGGTCCGCTTCCACCGCGTTGGGTTTATCCTGATAGGTGAAATTGACTTTTTTCTTGCCGTTGGCGGATTCGATACCTTCCACTTTGGCGGCGGCAAAAATATCCACGCCCAGGCGCCGGAAGGCGCGGCCCAAATCGGTGGTAACCTCTTCGTCTTCGGTGGGGAGAATATGGGGCAGCATCTCGATAATGGTAACTTTGCTTCCCAGTGTGGCGAAGAGATAGCTGAATTCCAGACCGATGGCGCCGCCGCCGATGACCACGAGCGATTTAGGAATTTCTTGCAGCATCAGGATCTCGTCGCTGGTGATAACGCCGTCCTCATTGCCGCCGGGGATGGGCGGCCGCGCGGGCACGGAGCCGCTCGCGAGGATGATTTTGTCTGCGGTAATGATTTCTTCGCCGGCAGCATTGCGCGCGGCGACTTTATTGGGAGCAAGCAGACTGCCTTTGGCGTTGATGAGCCTTACATTGCGTCCTTTCAGCAACATCTCCACGCCTTTGCGCAACTGGCCGACGACAGTCTCCTTGCGTTTCATCATCACGGTCAAATCGGGACAGGCGGGCTGAAT